>Ga0310344_10000283_pt1 | contig 41245 bp, 43 predicted proteins | sample HC15DNA20200_MG_FD_203801 | JGI IMG/M metagenome (GOLD analysis project Ga0310344, IMG submission 203801) | Marine microbial communities from station ALOHA, North Pacific Subtropical Gyre - HC15-DNA-20-200_MG | ecosystem: Environmental > Aquatic > Marine > Oceanic | place: Pacific Ocean: North...
ACAGTCTCAAAGTCGACAGAGAGAATGCCCTTGCGAACTGTATCGGTAACCGCATCTCCTGCGAAGAACGCTCCAGCGAATTCGAATACAGCTGCAACTATCACAGCTTGCTTCAATGTCAAAGCACGAGAACCAACAGAAGTTCCCATTGCATTAGCAACATCGTTGGCACCGATGTTCCATGCCATGTAGGCACAAACTACGAGTGAAAGGATCAGAACTAGGGTCATTATGGGTTCCATACGGCCTCCCCCATCCTCTGGGGTACTTGATGGAGTAGTTGCGTAATCTATATAGTAATAATTAGAATCGCCGATTTATGCCCATAGGGCCAGGTGAGCAAGACGTTCGGAAACTACAACTTACAGGCGGTTCGACATACACGATGAGCCTGCCCAAACCATGGATTCTGTCTAACAGCCTCTCCGCTAGAGATGCGATCCGCGTGGAATGGAGGCCAACCGGGGAACTCTCGCTAACTCCATTGGACGTTCCTGAGGAGGCGAAGACCCTTGTAGAGTTGGATCTGAATGGGATTCCCGAAGGTGCGCTGTACGATCATCTGATGGGGGCTTACTTATCGGGAGCACAGGAGATAGCGGCTCACAGCGAGAACCTATTCAGTAGAGAGACTCGTAGCGAGATACGCAGGTTCCTGCGCTCTACTCGTGGTTTTGAGATTGGTCAGCAATCAGATAGAAGCGTGAATCTAATCAGCCTCCTGAATGCGGGCGAACTGCCTCTACATGCAAGTCTGAACAGAATGTACCTATTATTGTCCTCTCTAGTTCGGGACACGTTTGAAGTCCTAATCGGGGCCAATGAAGAGTTGATTTCCGACTTCGAGGAGCGCGAGAGAGAGGTTGATGGCCTGCATTACCTGATTGAGAGACAAGTTGGAACAATGCTGGATTCGCAGCAAGTTGCCAGATCTCTTGGATTGGGTAGAAAAGAAGGCGTCGAGCACGCCAATCTGGCAAGATCACTTGAGAGGATGATGGACCACGCTCACGAGATGGCCCGCCTGACTCTGGAGACCAATCCTCGGCCGCGCTTGAAGTCGGACGAACACCCCCTCTCTCTACTGCCGGTCTGGATGGATGCGTTGAAGTCGCTGATGATTAACCTCAGGACGCATGATTCCTACCAGATAGAGGAAGCTCGAGACTCATTGAAGGCTGCCCAATTGGCCCTTAAAGAGCACGAGGAAGGCCTTTGGTCCGGTCGTAGGAAAGCATCCCGTCTTCTGTTTGAGGATAGGATATCTGAGTCTATTCGCAGGATTTGCGCCTATTCCAGGGACTTCGGAGAAATCCTCCTCAATATGATCGCATACGACTCTATGCAGCGCCAATGAGCACTAGAGCAGCCCAACAACTCTCTCGGGCTGGGTCAGGTAAACCAGTAGCCCCAATCCTGCGAACATCATCATCCAAGCTCCGGTCGCCTTGACTATCCCGGTTGACCGACGCAGGAAGTCAAGCATCGATTGCCTACCCATGCCTACCAGAGCAGTAACTGCTACCATCAGTAGTGTCACCGAGAGAATGAGTCCTGCCATACCGAATACGAATGCACCATCTCCTACGACTGCTAGCCAAGCCACGAATGGGAATACTGCCGCCGCCGTACAGTCTACTGAAGCAGCACTGTAGCCGATGCCCCAAAGGAACATGTTTCGTCTAGGGGTAAATTGTTCGTCAGTCTCTGTGGTCTGATAACGGTCCAGAATTCCTTGGATCCAGTTCAGCAGGTGAGATGTCCATCCTAGCAACATGAGGCTGCCTAGAATAAGAAGAAGCCATGCAATCAATATTGCAATATCATGCAGAACTCCAGAGAGGTTGATGATTCCATCAAGTCCGAAGATGATGGCGCCGATTAAGCCAAAGAATGTCAATTGCCCAAGAGCAGCGTATCCGCCCACCTCGATTGGCTTGGGCATTTTTCCAGATAGTCTGCCAGACTCTCGCAACTCATCTTCTCTCATTCCGAGGTTGAGGTAGTAAGTGATGTAGGAAGGAAGCACAGGGAAGGCACAGGGAGAGAAGTAGACCAGAATCCCTAGGAAGAGTCCAATCACGAAGACTCCTGTGAGTGAGCGGTCTGCCTTTTCTAATCCGAATCGTAGATCTTCTGCTTCGCCAGCATTAGCACTTTCAATAGCTGAATCAAATGAATCCCAACCATCCAACGGAGTGCCCGTGCTTTCCTTTGCAACGACATATCCTTCATGATCTACTACGATTATTATTGGTAGGTCAAAAGCCGAGTAGTATTCTGCTAAATCTCCTCTAGTTCCATTTTCTAGAATTACAACATCTGTTCCACTATTTGCCACAGGCCAAGACATGTGCTTATCCGAATCTAGATCACCAAATGTCCTGTTAATACGGTCGAATGATTCGTACCAGTGCCAAGTTGCTATCGAAATTACGATTACATCATGAGGACCTCCAAGAGATTTCCAATCATCCAAATTCTGTTCGATATGAGTCTGAACATAATGGCAATTTGCACAGTCTATTGCCATGAAATCGATTACAACTACATGACCTCGTAAGTCGGAGAGCCTGACCATCCCATTCTCATCTGCGACACTATCGTCGATTCCAGTACGATTCATAGTTTCAACTTCGAAGTCAGGAACTGGGACGACTTCATCGGATACGCCGTAAGCAGATGCTGAGAGTCCGAAAAGTGTCAGAGATGAATACCCGATTATGCAGAAGAGGACCACCCCGATGCCGAATGCCTGCCAAGTGTCTTTCTGGCGAAGGACACCGAAGTCAAGACCTGCGGCCATGAAACGCGGAATTAGGGCCGACTTTTGATTCCGGCGGGGATTCTGCTCCCAATTAGGGTCATCACGCTTATTGCCCAATTGGGCTGGCAGGAGGGCAGAGGGCTCGTGGTCTAGGGGTTATGACGTCGCCTTCACACGGCGAAGATCGCAGGTTCAATTCCTGCCGAGCCCACCAACTTAGACTAATTCGTTAAGCAGAGAAGAAGCCCCTATTCTCAATCTATCTGGGCCTTGTATAGAAGAATCCTCAGAATTAACTATTCCAACCAGCCTCTCTACGTCTCCCAGATTACCTATTCCTCCAGACAACTTTACGCCCACCTCACTACCCATGGTGACTCCGTGCCTCATTGCCTCGAAAGCGAGGATTCGGGCAGCCTCGTCACTGCAACCACCACGCTTGCCAGTACAGGTCTTCACGAAGTCAGCACCTGATGCCAGTACTAGTCGGGAGCAGGCGCGCATAGCCCGCTCGTCCAGTAGAGGAGTCTCGATAATTACCTTCAGAACCCTCTCAGCAGAGGCCTCCCTCATCGCAATCAGCATAGCTTGCTCCGCGCGACCGGGGACATCTCCGCTTGGTTCGAGCACGCAGTCTATCTCGTCAGCCCCCGCATCCACTGCCTCCCTGATTGCAGCAGCTACCTGCGCAGGGTCATTACTCCCAACTGGAAATCCTCCTGCCACAGCACTGATGGCAACGCCATCGAGTCTTTCAGAGATATAGGGGACATGCTGAGAGAATACGCATACTGATGCAGGGCGGTGCAGGTTGGCTAACCTGCAGAGTTCATCTAGGTCAGATTCAGATGCGGCGTGATCCAGTAAAGTCAAATCGAGGATATCCAGAGTTCTGCGTGCATCCATGATGCTCTCACCCGTGACGGGATTCGAAGTCCCGCATGAAGCCCACCAGTGCCTCGACACTCTCTATCGGGCAGCCGTTGTACATGCTGGCACGAATCCCACCAACGCTCCGGTGCCCCTTTAGGCCACCTAAGCCGGATTCCATTGCCTCATTGAGAAAAGCCCCCTCAAGATCGGTATTGGCCAGGCGCCATGTGACATTCATCACTGAGCGAGAGCCCCCGTGGGCATGTGGCCTCCAGAAGTCACTTCGATCCAACTCTCCGTACAACAGCGAAGCCTTGGTGCGATTTCTCTCTATTGCACCAGCCAGGCCACCATTTCGCTCCACCCAAGCAAGCACCCGATCAAGCACGAAGATTCCGAAGGTGTTTGGCGTGTTGAACATCGAGCCTTTGGCTGCATGGGTCCGGTAGTCTAGCATGGTCGGTAACTCGTCGTGGCACCGTGACAGAGCCCACGGTGAAAGTATTGCCAGAGTTACTCCACTTGGCCCCAGATTCTTCTGGGCTCCAGCATAAATCAAATCATGCTCGGATACATCGATGGGAACGCCACAGATGTCAGAGCTGGCATCCACCACTCTAGGTTTACCTGCGCTGTCTGGCAGATGGTGGAACTGTGTTCCGAAGAGTGTGTTGTTCGAGGTGTAATGGACATAAGTGGCATCGTCCCTGATTGAGTAGTCTCCGTCTGAAGGCACGGATCTGAAATTCTCTTCAGAACCATTCCAAGCTGCCACGCAGTCGCCCACTCTACTGGCTTCCTTTAGTGCCTTCTTTGACCAAGTTCCTGAGACCAGGAAGTCGGCCTTACCTCCACTGCCGATGAGGTTTAGCGCAGTCATGTAGAATTGGGTCGAGGCCCCTCCTTGCAGGAGCAGGACTTCGTAGTCATCTGGTACTGAAAGCAGACTCCTTAATCTTCCCACAGCCGAGTCAATGACCGCTTGGAATGTGTCCGAGCGGTGTGAGACCTCCATCAGGCCAAATCCACTGCCTGACAGGTTGGGCAGAGCCGATGAGACCTCTTCGACCACCTCGTGCGGTAGTACGGCGGGCCCGGCCCCGAAGTTGTGGATGCGACCCTCTGGCTGCACAATCCGTCGCCTAGCCCCCGGTCTTTCAGTTCATCGGAGGCACGACAGAGTAATTTTGGAGTGGCCGGACGCGCTCTCATGCTACGCATAGGTTTGGTCATGTTACAGGGCGCCAGACATGTCCACATGTCGGCCCTTCAAAGGGCAGCCGACGAGTGTAGCATAGAAATCAGTCTGCATGAGTTGAGGATGGCATCAGACCTTGTAGAGGCAGACCCACACGCACTAGTCCTCCCCGGAGGCGAATCCACGACCATGAGGCTGACTGGGAACCATGAGACGTCCGGACTTCTTCCTGCCGTCTTTGGTTGGATTCGCAGTGATTACTCTCGCCCTGTCCTTGGGACCTGTGCCGGCGCGATTCTACTATCGGACCCACAAGACGGAGGAGCTCCTCTTATCCCGGCTAGCATTGATCGCAATGCCTACGGCAGTCAGTCCGATTCCTTTCAGGACGAAGTCTATTCTGAGATGTTGGGCAGGAAATTCCCTGGCGTATTCATCCGTGCTCCCAGATTTGATTCGATTGACGACTCCGCACTAATCGCTGCGACCCATGAGAAAGAGGTAGTTGGAATCAGACACGGTAACAGACTCGCTCTCACTTTCCACCCCGAACTCTCCACAGACACAGGATTCCATCGTTGGCTTATCGAAGTGACCGCGGAGGTTTCAGGATGAGTGTCTCGCTACCCCTCTCACAGACAGAATCCCTTCCAGAAGCCGCGGAGGAAGGCGATTCAGAGGGGTGCATCCAGTGCCAGATGGGAAGCAAATTGGTCCTGTTCATCACCGGGAACTGCCACTGGCGCTGCGATTACTGCCCGCTTTCTGAGACTCGTCGTGACATCGATCACATGTTCGCAAACGAGCGACGCTGTGAGAACTTCGATGAGGTCATCGAGGAAGCTAGAGCCATGCGAGCCACAGGTGCCGGAATAACTGGTGGCGACCCACTGATGGCCCGTGAAAGGACCCTTGAGGGGATTCGGGCACTCAAGGCTGAGTTTGGCCCATCCTTTCACCTTCACATGTACACAAGTATTCCATTCAGAGTGGAATGGGCTGCTGAATTTGCTGAGGCAGGGCTAGATGAGATTAGATTCCACTTTTTGGATTTGAATTCGGGAGAATATAGGGATGTGATTGCAGCTTGTAGCGATGCTGGAATGGAGACTGGCGTGGAGCTGCCCTGCGAGCCGGATAAAGAGGCCGAGTTGGTGCAACTGCTTGAGAATCTACGTGAGTTCAGAATTAACTTCCTCAACCTGAATGAGTTGGAGATTACCGTAGGTAATCACGACAATATGGAGCTTAGAGGATTTAACCTATCAACTGAGATTACCGCGGGCGCAGAAGGATCCTCTCAGTTAGCCCAGATGCTAAGGGACAGAGTAAACAATGCCGCCAATGGCCTACCTGACCCCACTGACTCAGTTGTCCGCGAGCCATATGGATTCCATGTCAAGTTCTGCACTGCAGTGTACAAGGACGCAGGACAGTTGAGGCGAAGATTTGAGCGCAGAGGAGAAGCTACTATTTCCCCTCATGAAACTCTTACCGAAGACTCGACGCTAATGTTTGGTGCAGTCTATGCTTCTGCAGAGGATAAGTCAGAATGGATGGACGAAATAACCGAAATCACAGGCCTACCGAAGAGATTTATGCTATGGGATCCCGAAGAGGGGCGAATCGAACTACCGCTAGTAATCGCGGAATCGATTGCCGATGAGGTAGACGCGCCCGTAGCGATGGTGGAAGTAACTCCTACCTTCGACAGGATGGAAGTTACCGTGGTCTGGCTGAACGATGCCAATTGAATAGCGAATTCTTCGTTGGGTTCATAGGGTCTCCACTCGGACTCCATTCCATGCCGGTCAGACAAGGCAATGCTGAAGCGGTTGGAGTCAATCCTTTCCGTAGGCTCTCTGCATCACAAGTCATCACTTGGAATTCCTGCAACAGGCTGTGGTACTACAACTACATCGAGCGCCTGAAGTCACCCCTGCCTCCTCAGATAATCCGTGGTAATGCTGTCGAGGAGTGCATCTGCAGAGTCCTTCGTGACTCTCCTGTGCTTGTTGATGCCAATGCTGAAGATGAGATGGAATCACCATTGCTTGACGATGGCTCACCGGCCTATGACAATCAGTTGGCTTGGCCCGGCCCCGCTACAATCGAGTTACCACAAGGCCAATGGCCGACAGATAGGAGTTCACTACTCAATTGGGCTGAAGCACGTGCAGAGGTACATTTCGACAGGTGCTGGGAAGCAGCTGTTGATGACTGGGAGTCCTTGCCTAACAGAAAAGGTTCGGTAGATGATGCCGACTCAGATGAGGCCAGAGAGATGGTCAGGGTCGGCCTGAGCATGCACATCGATCAGGTTGAGGCCTGCCTTAATGCAGGAGGTGGCCCGGGACTGGAGAATTGGAGGGCTGGAGAAGGGCGAGGCCACTGGCCTCCTCCCGACGGTTTTCCTCGTCAGTGGAATCAACCACATCCTGCCGCACAGAAGTCTGGAGACATCTCGTGGATTGAGGCATGGGAGTTGGCAAGACCGTGGTTCGTTGACCCCGATGCGGGACAGTGGAAACAGACCACCTCTCATCCGGATGAGTGGTTCCAAGGTGAGTACGATATGGTCTATGAATGGACTGGTCAAATCAGAATAATTGACCTCAAGGCCTCTATCGGTAGAGGGGACCGCTCAGCCGGCTATATCGACCAATTACGCCTCTACTGCTGGCTCTGGTGGGAGACTCATGATAGAGTCCAGGAAGTTGAAGCGCTAGAAATCTGGTACTTAGGGGCAGGAACAATCAAGGAAGTCGAATGCCCCTCGGGGAAGGAGATGGAAAAACTCTCAGTAGAACTCTCGGAATTGTATCAGAAGATTCACGCTAGAAATCCCGAGATGGATGAGTGCCCTCCTGAACCATCTCCTCTGCACTACTTCGATTACGGCGGGGTGCCCTCTGAAGTACCGATTGACCCCGATCCTAGAGCCCGCTGCACATACTGCGATGTAAGAGGAGTTTGCGAGGGTAGCGACCATGAATTGGATCTACCGCTGGAGCATAAATTAGATCGTTTTGGACATAGCTGGCCGATTACCCCTCTGGGCGAGATAGTCACGCGGGTCAATGTCATAGGCGAGGTCTCAGGTCTACGTGGTCCGAACTTATCCGAGGATGGTTCGGTTGAACTTACATTTACTCTGCAGGAAGGGTATGACCGAGCCAAGGTTCAACCTTCTCGCTACGGTGCGCCCAAAGATGTGACTCGTTCGATAACAAATGGAAGCCGAGTAAGAATCGAGAATGCTATGGCTTCGATGTGGAAGGGAGAGGTTGTGCTGGACCTAGATGAAAAGTCTTCAGTCAGCGTTGCTAACGATTCAGAAAAGGCAGCAATCGTAGATATAGAGACCAAGGTAAATGCTGTCGGGAGAGTATGGTCAATCAATGCCTTCCCAGATGGAGAAGGCGTTAGTAGATGGTCAGTTACACTGATTGATCAAACTGGCTCCGCAGGAGTAGTCGCATTCAGGCAGTTCATCCCACTCGCTGCTGCAGGAATAACGAGGGGTGACGAGATAGCGATACTCAACGGAGAGATTGGAGAATTCAATGGTCAGCCACAGGTCAGAATCGGACCTGGAGGACGTCTAGTAGTCCTTCGTGATTCGACAGAAGTTCCGGGTTTCTAGTGGCGCCGAGAGAGGGATTTGAACCCCCGCGTCCAATGGACAGTGGATTTCGAATCCACCGCAATACCGGGCTATGCGATCTCGGCAGCGCTCCAGCCACCTGCGAATCAAACATAAGGCTGACCCGATGTGTGAAGGCCGTGAGAATACAGGTAGAGCACGATGGCGATTCGTTGACATTAGAATCCGATGTTCCGATCAGTATCTCCGAGATTCTAGATCGGATGTCAATCCCGGCTTCGACCGTTCTAGCTGTTCATGGGGAAACGATAGTCCCTCACACCTCAATTATTGAATCTGACATCAACCTCGAGTTGATTATCGTATCCTCGGGCGGATAGCAGACTAGACGTAGAAGTCACCAGTCTCTCCCTCAGTCATTGCCAAAGTCTCTTCCAAGTCTCCTCCGACATTCATTTCATCGAGAATCCTAGCTGCAGTCTTCTCTGTCGAATCTAAATTCAAATCAAGTGGCAAATCAAACGCCGCTTCAATCCAACCTGCCAACCTGTCAGCAGCCACGACATCCGCACTTGCCCCCATTGTTTCAGCGACCAGACCGACGGTGCTGATTGAATGCAAGGGGGAGAGCGAAATTAGGAGACCTGCAATTCCTATCATCCCTGCCTCCGGATGTTCTCTGCTTACGGGTATATCGTCTGCTTCGAGCCTCTTCCTGACATCCGTGTCCGCGCAGATGACGTGTATTTGCCGGTCTTCTGCGCCTGCTGCCAGCCCTGCAAGTACCAGTAATTGTGGAGTATCCGCCTCACAGGCCAGCTTGAGAATCGCTTCAGAAACCTCATGTTGGCCTGCCGCAGTCATCGGTTGCAGATTGCCGCCGACTGCAATAATCGTCCTACCATCGGGCAGTAACACAGAGTCGATACAGATTCTCGGTGGAGCCAACAGCGAATCTCCATCCAATGTTGAATGCGGGGGGAAGTCGGGATGCAGAATCCATGCAAGAGTCCGAGATGGATGCTTCTCGACCAACGAGTCGACGACCAGCTTGCCCACATTCCCTACCCCGGGAACTGCCTCCAACATGGCAGCGTGCTTGGGCAGACTATCTCCTACAAGCCAATGGATTTTGGTCCGGTTCATTCTTCCTCACTCTCCACCTTTCTGGTCGTGGGAAGAGACTCCAGCCACTCATCACTCCCGACATTCATACGCTTTCGCCGCCTAGCCCCCTGCGGATCTTCGGGCGAGTATTTCATCGGAGACACTGCAACCATCGCAGCCCCACATTTCGGACACCTAGTCCCGAGGCCATATTCATCGCACGAAGTACACCTTTGCAGCCTAGTCCTGACCATCTTATCGAACCGCTTGCACTCGGAAGGGTCAATGAAGTCTATGCTTGCTGAAGGCGACTCAGAGACGTTCGGCCGCTATCGCACCATCTACCGAAGCCATACTGTCGGAGGCTGCCTTCTGCGCTGCTTCCCATACAGACTCAGCAGCTTGGTAGTCGGGGGCTCTGATGTCGACCCTGTAATGTGGTGCCCCATCGTAATGACATGTGATTGTGACTTCCTCCAAATTTTCACCGCAGGACTCCGCGGCCGACAGAGCATTGCGAATTGCATTGACTCCCTCGGGACCCCAGACTTGAATGTCAAACTCCCCTCTAATCTCGACGTATGGAGGAACGATGTTCTCTATGGCCAACTCAGTAACGATTGAAATCCAATCTCCTGTGAACCCAGCGTCACTCAATGCAGTTTCACTCATAGCGCACTCTTCAAGGGCCCCATACAGAGATCCGAAGACCTCTCTCATTTCATCGCATACAGCCCCCGTCTTCGTTTCATCCCAACCAATCCTCTCGGCTGCGACACGCATCATCTGACTCGCTCTCTGGCGGTTCTTCCATGCCTGTAGCGTGTCTCTCCTACGCTCCTCAGAAACTGACTTGATTGACAATTCAATTCTCTGCTTGTCTTTCCTAACTTGTATTGCCTTAGCCACCACTCGCTGACCCTCTCTAAGATGAGCACTGATATTCTTGACCCAGCCCGATGCTACCTCTCCAATGAATACGAAACCAGTCCTGCCTTCGTATCCCTCAAGGTTTAGGTACGCGCCGTTTTCCTTGACGCTACTGACAACACAAATCAGAAGTTCGCCTTCTTCTGGCCAAAGGTCGGAATCCGCCATATGACACTCCTCTCACTCGAGGACGTCAATGATTGTGCTTCCGGATAAGTCCGCCCTGCCTCCAGCCGGCTTCGCCAAAGTGGCGCCGCAGATGGCGCAGGAGATCGAGGTTGACGCCCTGTCGAAGACGATGGCTTCGTGACCACAGTCACGACAATTGACACGTAGAAATCTACCACTCATCATCTCACCTCTCACTTGTCTACTAGCTCGAACTTCCTAGCTCTCTTCCCTGCGGGGGAATGTGCCTTACCAGTCTCTGTACAGCGGTAAATCAGGTTGACCCTCTTGGTCGGCTTCTCGCCTGATGGTTTGGGCCTTGGGAAACCGCGGTAACCGGATGTGACCTTACGGAATCTTCGCTGACCCCACTTCAGTTCACTTGCACGTCGCTTCTTGACTCTCTCGACGGTGTGCTCAGTATGCTTGCCAGCCGCCGGACTGTAGCGCTTTACTGTCCTAGGCATCTTGACCACTGGCTCACCTCGCGTCTTGCGACATCGCGGCCACCGATGACCCATTTATGAACTCTATCTAGCGTACTGCGGCGCGAATTTATCTAATCAGGAGTCACAAATACGATGTAATGCCATGTACCGCCAACACTCATGTCAATAGCCGCTGCTCAGGTCTGGGCAGGGTTTTGCCTCGCCGCTATCGGATTTGCTATGCATAGGTCTGGACCCGCATTCAGGAGGCATCCTGCCGGAAGTCCTGTTGCTCTACTCGGTCTGACACTCATGCTGTTCCATTCGGAAAAACCTCCTGAGCCAGAGTCACTGTTGATGCAGGCAGTAATTGATGCAGGCCCCTGGTTTATCGCCGCAGTAATTGGGACGTTCTTGGTACTCTCTGGAGCGCCGACTTATTCGGAACAAAAACCACTGCCGCTACTAGCAGGTTGGGCATCAATTCTGGCTGCATGGCACTTCATGCTTGCAATTCTTCCCGATTTGTCGCTTCCAGAGTTCCTATCTTGGCTGAGCGCAATTCTGGGGGCGTCCTTGGCAATAGCCATTTTCGCTCTATCAGTCAGGTTCACTGAGAGCAAAACTCCTGTTGAACCTGAGACAACACCTCTGACTGAGAAGGAGAAGAAATACGTTCAGAGCGTTCTGAGACGCCATTTGGAGGTATCAGATGAGTCTTGAGACCGAAATGATCGTGAACGCTTTCTTGGGGTCTGCGGCCCTAACATCACTTCTGATTATACTCGCCATCATGGGGACGCTAAATCCCTACCACCGTCCTGCGATTCCGCTCGCCACCGTTGCCATTGTGATTTTTGTTTCGACCTATATCGCATCCTTGTCCTCAGGGGGTCCATTGGGTTTGATGGCCCTCAGAACCAATCTAGTGAACGGAGCACTTTCGATATTCGACTTAATCTTCCCTGGATTCCTAGTGTTGAGCGTCCTCATCATGCAAGCCTCTCTCAGAAGACGCTCCGATGACCCTCTGATAGCGCTTTCAGAAGTTGAATCCGGCTCCGAGTGATGCGTCTTTATTGGGCAACTCTCATAACACCCCCTTCGGTCGCCGCGCTGTCCTAGGTGGTAGTGATGTCAAAGGGAACACCCAGTATGGGGAAGAGGCAGAAGTCAACACACATCAGGTGTAGACGCTGCGGTAGACACTCGTATCACAAGACAAAGAGTGTGTGTGCACACTGTGGCTATGGCGCTACAGCTAGGATTCGAAAGTACAGGTGGAACAAGCGTTCACGTTCTATGGGCTCCAAGTGACCCGGAAAGTGCTAAGTCCTTCACCGCCACCGCGTAGTGTTATCCGATGTGCGGTATCATCGGTATCTTGGGACATCCACACGCACAGGTAGCGAGCAGCATCTACGATGGAATGCTCGTCCTGCAGCATCGCGGACAAGACGCTGCTGGAATAGTCACTAGTGATTCGGACAACATTTACCACAGGCGAGCAAACGGTCTTGTCAGGGACGTATTCAGGGCCAAGCACATGTCAAACCTTCTTGGGCACATGGGGATGGGACACGTTCGTTATCCAACCGCAGGTTCTAGTTCAGTAGCCGAGGCTCAGCCGTTCTACACCAATACTCCCTTCGGAGTCAGTCTTGCCCATAATGGGAATCTGAACAACACCAACGACATCATCAATGGACTACTGGAGTACGATCATAGAAGAATCAACACCAGTTCCGACTCAGAGGCCCTGTTGAATCTGTTCGCAGCCGAAATCCAAAGATCAGTCAATGGCAGACCTGGTGGACTTGAGGCGCTATCCGAAGACGACATCTTCCGAGCAGTTGAGAGAACTCACCTGAGAGTCGAAGGAAGTTACAGCGTGATTGCAATGATCACAGGATGGGGGCTGATTGCATTCAGAGACCCACATGGAATCAGGCCGCTATTCATGGGGGTGTGCGAGAATGATGGATTCACAGAGAGAATTTTTGCTTCCGAGAGCGTCACATGTTCTGCTTTGGGATTCACTCCTGAGCGAGACATCGCACCAGGTGAGGCTGTAATTGCGAGGGTAGACGGCTCTTTTTCAGCCAAGCAGTGTCATTCCGAACCGAGTCACACACCGTGCATCTTTGAACACGTCTACTTCGCCCGCCCCGACTCTACTATAGACGGAATATCGGTCCACGGTGCTCGGCTAAGGATGGGTGCAGCACTGGCTAGGAGGGTCATTAAGGAGCGCCCCGACCATGGAATTGATGCTGTGATTCCAGTACCTGACAGTGGCAGAATAGCTGCAATGGAGATGGCTAGATCTCTGGGTGTGGATTATCGCGAGGGCTTTGTGAAGAATCGCTACATTGGCAGGACATTCATCATGCCGGGCCAGTCGATGAGGAAAGATTCAGTGAAGAAGAAACTCAACACCATCGACTGGGAGTTCGCAGGTAAGACGGTGATGATAGTTGACGATAGCATAGTGCGAGGAAACACTTCGCGCAGAATCATCGATATGGCTAAGGAAGCCGGCGCAAAACAGGTCTTCTTCGCTTCATCTGCCCCCCCAATCATTCATCCAAATGTATACGGCATCGATATGCCCGCTCGTGCAGAATATGTTGCCCACGACCGCAGTATCAAGGAAATTGCTGAGAATATAGGTGCTGATTGGTTGATTTATCAAGAACTGGAGGATCTAGTCGAAGCATGCCTCGGAGAAGGCAAGGACAAACCGGCCAATTTCGACTGTTCTTGCTTCGACGGAGTGTATGTGACCGGCGGAATCACCGAAGAGTATCTCTCCAGATTGGAGAGTTCGCGCAATGATGCGGCTAAGACCTGATAGAGTCGTGAACACGGCAGAATGAAGTCACATTGGCCAATCACGAAGCGTGAGAGCCACGATTCCTGCACTAGCATCGACATCTCTAACCGAGGTCGCAAGGCACTACTGCGAATTAGAAGAGGGTAACTTCGCTGTAGGATTCAACTCCGGCTCGCTGCATATCTATGGCTCTGATGGAGTTATAGTCGATAAAGTCAAACTGGATGAGAGGATAATCGGGCTGGCTAATTCAGACGGTAACATAGTTGCCGCAACTAGCACTGGAAGAGTCAGGGCCTTTAGTGGCGAGAAACTTTGGGAATACGGCATTGAATCCGGATGTGAGAAGATATGTCCTCATCCCGATGGAATTCTTGTGGCCGACTCATCTGACAGACTTCTTCTGATTTCTTCGCAAGGAATTCTGTTGGCATCAATCGAGTGTAAATCTCCGGTTTCTATTATCGAATCTACAGGCCGAGTCTGCGCAGTTGCTTTGGATGACGGCAGCGTACTTATTCTGAATCTCTCACTAGAGATTTTGCATGAATCTCCCGCAGCTACCGACGATATTGAGTCTGTATCCTGCATGGCATTTCGCAGTGACGACGTCCTAATGGTTGCTAGAAATTCATTGGGAGTAGTAGTGGATGACCGTCCAGAGAACAGGATCGAGTGCTGGCATCCTCAGAGAGGTATGCTGAAATCGACCGAAGTTTTCTCTAGGGTAACTTACCTGCTGCCTACAGACGAAGGAGTAGTGGCAGGATGCTTCGACGGTACTCTCTTGATGATGAAGATAGGCAGCAATGAGTCCGACACCATCGCTCAATTAGAATACCAAATTTCGTATATTTCAAGCTGGAGAGGAGATATGTTGATCGCCTCTTGGTTTGATGTTTTCAGAGTCTCCAATGACGGCTCTGTAATCTGGCAGTTCGAGCACCCCGGGATAGTAGAATGTATTTTGCCTCTAGGAGAGAGAGTGGCTCTGATAGGTGATGACCGAAAGTCAGGCAGCACCCCTGCACCAATAGTAATTATTGACCCCGATACGCCCGCAACGGAAGAACACATTTCGAATAATTACAAGGGCGAGAACGAGGAGTTCTCCGGAGCCCTTTCACCTGAAGAAGAGGCCATTGCCGAGTCTAGGCCCGAGGCCAATCCGGAATCCTACCAGATTCTTCAAGACCTCAATGAAGATAACAAGATAGAATCCCAAGAAGCAGAATTAGAGCCTGATATTTTGGAGGAATTGTCCGCCTCTGCGCGTGCCATTAATCTCCCTCCCGTAGCCGATGCGGGGGATGACATTACGGTTGAAGCCGATGATGAGAGTAAGGCCGAAGTCATGCTCGACGGCAGTCGTTCGTACGATCCGGATGGCGACATAGCATCATGGGCCTGGGAGGACGAGCGACAAAGAGTGATAGGTCACAGAGATAGAATCAGAGTCAAACTTGCTAAAGGTGTACATGTGTTCTATCTGACAGTCACAGATGACAAGGGCTCAGCAACTAAGTCATCAATAACCGTTCACGTGAAGTGACTACAGTTTTGCCAACTCTGACTTGAGTGCAGGAAGTGCATCTTCCCAAGTAGCGACAATTCCGTAATCCGCAACTCCAAAGATAGGGGCATCAGGGTCCTTATTGATTGCAACGATGTACTTACTGGTCTTCATGCCAGCAAGATGCTGAATCGCCCCACTGATTCCAACTGCGATGTAAAGACTCGGAGTAACTGTCTTTCCAGTCTGGCCTACCTGCATGCTGTGGGGAATCTCGTCCCAGGTATCAACAGCAGCTCTGCTGGCACCAACAGCGGCCCCAATCATATCTGCTACCTCGTTTAGGTGGGAGAAGTTGGATGGCTCCCCCATCCCCCTGCCCCCAGAAATGATGATGTCGGCCTCAGTAACGTCCAACCTCTCGCTGGCCTTGGCAATGGCCTCCTTCACTGCCAAACCGACATCCGCTGTCTGATTGACAGTGTTGACATCTGCATTACCTCCCTCGGGGGCAGAATCGAATGCATTAGCTCGAAGAGTAATCACACATGGCCCTGAGACATTCGATGTCTCCATTGCCTTACCAGAGTAGATTGGTCTAGTGACAACCATGCCAGCCTCTAATCCAGTGGCGTCCTGGATAACAGGAATCTCCCTTATTGCGGCCAGAGATGCAGCAATGTCCCTGCCCCTAGGAGAGGCTGCTGCTAGGACCAAATCCCCAGAAGCTTGCGAGTTTAGGGCGGTAGCCCATGCTCCGCCCTCGTAGGTTCCAAAACAGTCACCTTCGACTGATATGACCTTGGATACTCCAGAAATCGAAGCAGCTTCTGATGCCCCGACTCCACCGGGGCAGAGCACAGTTGAGGTACCTCCGATTGAAGCGGCGGCTCCGACTAATTGGGCAGTTACTGGCGTTAGTCCATCAGCAGTAGAATCAGCGATTACCGTTACATCCATTTTAATCACCTAAATTACGTTGGCCTCATCTCTGAGTTTACCGACCACCGTGGCTACTGAATCGGCCCCCTCAAACTTCTGCCCTGGTGGCTTCTCAGGAGGGGGAGAATGACTAACTAGCGTTACTCGTGACTCGTCCATCGAAACACCAAGATCTCCTGGAGAAACAGTCTCAATGACCTTCTTCTTTGCCATCATGATTCCTCTAACATTCGGCCTTCGAAGCTCCTCCGAACCCTTATCGAAAGCAAATACGCAAGGGGCGGAAACATGGACTCTCTCATCTCCGCTTGGGCTGGCTCGAAGTGCCAGATAACCTCCTCCGTCGGCAGACACCTCGGAGACATGAGAAACGCAACTGGCATCCATCAACATGGCAACCCCGGGCCCAGTGGAGCCTCCGTTTGTGTCAGCTGCCTGCTTGCCACAGAATACTACATCACAACCTGCTCGCTCCAAAGCTGCTGCCAGAATTGATTGAATCTGGGTACTGTCAAGCGAATCCTGACTGCCAATTTGCACATGCATTAGAGAATCTACACCAACTGCAGCCGCATCAGTCAGCATCTTGGCAGCTCGTGCGGGACCACATGTGATGGCAACTACAGCTCCTCCACTGGATTCCTTAACTCTCAGAGCACTCTCCAGGGCGTACTCGTCATATGGACTCATTGACCACTTACTAACTGCAGACTCATCGACCCTGCCTCCAGAGACTCCAATCTTTGCGGTAGTATCGGGAACTTGCTTGAGTAGAACACCTATGGGCATGGGAAACAGCACTCCGAACATCAGTCCCGCTATCAATTTTCGGAAATACCAGTTTGGCTACTGCCTAGGATTCTCTGGTAAATGACTGAATGCCCGTTATGTGGCGCCCTAGGATAAGATTGTGAATATCGTGGGTGCCTTCGTAGGTCTTCACCGACTCCAGATTGGCCATGTGCCTCATAATCGGATATTCATCCAGAATCCCATTGGCTCCGTGGATATCTCTGGACATCCTAGCAATCTCCAATGCAATATCGACATTGTTCATCTTGGCGAGAGATATATGCTCCGGAATCCAAGTCCCATCGTCCTTTTTCTTGCCCAAGTGATATGCTAGAAGTTGAGCCTTGGTAATCTCTCTGAGCATCCAAGACAATTTATTCTGCACTAATTGGAAAGACGCTATCGGATGGCCGAACTGAATTCGACTCAGTGCATACTCCTTTGCCGAATCGAAGCAAGATTGTGCTGCCCCCACAGCGCCCCACGATATTCCGTACCGAGCGTTATTTAGGCAACTGAAAGGGCCCTTGAGGCCCTTTACTCCAGGCAGAATTCTGTCCTTGGGAATTCTGCAGTCTTGGAACACCAACTCACTGGTGACACTAGCCTTCAGAGAGTGCTTACCAGTCATCTCTGGAGCGGAGAATCCCGGATCGTTCTTCTCTACAATGAATCCTCGGATTTCTCCGTCAAGTTTGGCCCAAACTACGGCCAAGTCGGCGATTGTACCGTTGGTAATCCACATCTTGGCACCATTCAGGAGATAGTGATCTCCTTTGTCCTCGGCTCGGGTAATCATATCACCCGGATTTGAACCATAATCGGGCTCAGTCAGGCCAAAACAACCGATTAACTCACCCGTTGCCATTCCAGGCAGGTAGTGATTCTTCTGCTCCTCGCTGCCGAAGTCCCAAATCGGATACATCGCCAGCGATCCTTGTACACTGGCAAATGATCTCACACCACTGTCTCCACGCTCCAACTCTTGGCAGATGAGTCCGTATGCGATGTATGACAGACCTGGGCATCCATATCCCTTCAGAGGGGCGCCCAGAACTCCCATTTCTCCAAGATCAACTCTCCACTTGTCGGGAAATACTCCGTCGCGACAAGCCTCCTCTATGTTGGGTATGACTTCCTTGTCCACCCAATCTCTAACCATGTCGCGGACCATTCTCTCCTCCTCGGTGAGGAGGGCATCGATATCGTAGAAGTCCAATGCCTCGTACGCCATGTCTCTCACCTATCGCGACCGCGTGGCCCAAATGAACGTTGCCAACTAACGCCTCCTCTTTCTGCGCCCCTCGTGTCTAGCCATACGCTTCTCATCAGCCGTGCCAAATCTCTGAGTGAACCAATTCTGAAGCCTTGGGGAGAAACTCAATCCTACGCTAAGAATCACCAAGGCGGTCGCCGCAGGGATGGCAATTAGAACCCAAGCCCCAAGAACTCCTCCGGGAATAGCCTCAGAATGAGGGTGATATTGAATCAGCGTACCTCGATCAGTCAAAATCCATCCACTGTCTCTATCTGTTGCCCAAGACGATACCACTCTCTGACCTGCAATACTGACGTTGAATTCCTCCACATCTGAATTTTCGAGCCAAGGAAAAGTCCCATTCTGGCTTAGATCGTGCTCAAACAGGGAAAATGGAGTTGCATACACTATCGACCTATCTCCATGTTGGGGCGAGATTCCCGTAAATGTACCCTCAATTCCGGTGATTTGGCTAATGCTCAGGTCGGACCACCAAGGAATTACTGAATTAAGTGAAATCAACCCGATGTTTCGGTCGTCCGAGATGGCAACACATTGCCCAGTTTCTACGGGAGGGCAATAGACATCCTGCCATGGATATCCTGTTCCTCCTATCCAGTACAAGCCATGATTCCTGTCAATAACGCCAATACCGTCTACTAGGCTGGTAACTACACAAAGTGCCTGATCCGTATTACAGTCGATAGCCGTAACATCGCTACTGCCTCTCCCCTCAATCAAGTGAACTTCAGCACCACCGTCAGCCGCAGCCCTCATTCTCCAGAGCCAGCCCTCCGAACCGCCTACATAAGCCCAGGAACCTCCGGGATTCCAAGCAACTGAGAGCAAGTCTACGTTGCCGAACTCGATATCTCCTCCGGCGCCGGTAACTGAATGATCACTACTAGCATACCTCAGTACCTCACCTGAGTCTCCAACAATCAGAGCAGTCTGACCTCCAGGATGAAAATCCCCTGCATGCAATTCTACTTCATCATTCCAAACCAATTCGACTCTTGTCGTCGGATCGGATGCGTCCAGCAATTCGAGATAAGACTCGGCCCCGTAGACAATTACCTTCTCACCTGCAGGATCAACTGCGGCACCTTCGATACCAAGATCCTCTTCGGCCAAGAGGATAACTTTGTCCAACACTACTGCTGAATCTGCTTGCACATAAGGTGCCAGCATAACTGATACGAGAAGAACAGAAAGCACCCTCGGCGCAGAGGAGTTCATGCATAGCGGACGGGCGACTTCTGTTTAGCCCGTTCGACGAACCCAGAGCCATGAATGGCAACAGCATTCAAGAAGTCACGAGCCAGCGCCGCTGCATGGAGAGATTCGACGTCAAGAGAGGACTAGTGAAGCAGGTTTCGGAGAATGGAGGTCTAGCGGCGTTAGCCAGCGAGTTCTTCGACGATGTCAAGGGCTCAGGAGACAGCTCATTCAGTGGCTCTCACGGAGTGATGACCTCTATTGAGGCCAATTACAATGAGAAGGGAGCGCTTATTGTAGATGTCACCAATGTGCCGCCTAACTTTGAGGATCCTGACGCAGTCAAGGCCGCAATGGACGACAGGAAGAGGTGGACAACATTTCTCGATGCAGCCACTGGCTACAATTCCAAGCAGAGAGGGGACAAGGCGAAGGAATGGGCCAAGAAGGCAACCAAGGCCAAATCAGCAATCTCGGGTGCACGCCACTTCATGTCAATGTCCGAAAATACGCCAGAAGACCTCGTTTCAAAGGCAGAATCTATGATTGCTGAGATAGAGGAAGCCCTTGAGCAGGGAGACAACACCAAGGCTGCTGGCAGGGCCGAGAAGTTGACGAAGTTACTCGATTGAGGTTAGTATGGAACAGGATAACCCGATTACGTCACTGAGTGACGATGACCGGGAACGACTCGACAGAATGTTCGCTGGCTGTGTTGAGGTAGTTGGAATCAATCATGTAGCCTCTGCTATCGCTGAAGGCACTACACACTCTGGGGATGACCAGTTAGTCGCATACATCGGACTCGAGCCTAGCGGTAAGGCGCATCTAGCCTATGTCCTGCTAGCCGATACAATCAGTGACATGTTAGACGAGGGTGTGAATGTGATTATCCTCTTAGCCGACTGGCACGCTTGGGTGAACGACAAATTCAATCGCGATATGGGGAAAATCAAGATTGCAGGCGAATACCTAGCGGAGACATTCAGAGGACTCCTCGGTAATCCTCCGGAGGGCGAAGGCCCCGGGGAGTTGAGATTCCTCAGTGCATCAGAATTAATGGACTCAGGCAAGTATTGGGAGAGAGTTCTAAGGTGCTCAAAGAACATGAGTCTATCTAGGGTCAGAAGGACATTCAGCATCATGGGGCGTGATGAAGACTCATCCGACCACGATCTCGCAGCATTTTACTATCCGGCTCTGCAGGCTGCAGACATCTTTGAGTTGGAAGTCGACATTGCATTCGGAGGAATGGATCAGCGCAAGGCTCACATGTACATGAGAGAGGTTGCTGACAAGTATGATTGGCCCAAGGCCACCTGCATCCACACTCCAATGATGTCAGGCCTCAAAGGTCCGGGTGGTAGGATGGATTCTTTTGACCACAAGATGTCAAAGTCTGACCCGGGCAATGCAATTCTTCTCGATGACAATAGAGACTCGTTGAGGAAGAAGATGCGAGGGGCCTTCCTTGAAGTTGGCAATATTGAGTCACCTGTGTTTGAAATTGTTCGTTTCATCATAATGCCTCGCAAGGGCTCTATTACTGTGACTCCAGATCCGAAATATGGCAAACCATCCACATGGGAAGATATCGACTCATTCATCTCTGCAGTATCGGATGGCTCAATTCACCCGCTCGATGCGAAAATTGCGGTCGCTGATGCACTAGCTGATGTCATGGAGCCGCTAGCACAGCATTTTAGCTCAAAAGCAGACTTGTTATCGGCTATGGAAGAACTAACCGGCTCGCAGTGATGCGCTTACTACTCTATTTCTACCACTATCTCGCAGGGAGAGGACTCATAACCCGCCCCCTACCGGCGAGGCACGAGGTTTTACCATGCCCAACGTAGGCATAGATGACATCGCCATTCATTTCCCGAGGCTATACTTCGATATGGAGGACTTCGCCAAGTTGCGTGGAGCCGACTTCGGAAAACTGAATCGAGGCCTCGGACTCGCGGCTATGGCTATCCCAGATGTTCACGAAGATACTGCTACAATGGGGGCAAATGCAGTACGCAGACTAATCGACAGAAACGGTATCGACCCCGCTACAATTGGCAGAATCTATCTGGGAACAGAATCTGCACTAGATGGCTCCAAACCTACCGCTACTTACATCATGGACATGCTTGAGCAGAGATATGCCTCGATTCACGGCAAGGACTGCTTCCGAAACTGTGACGTTGTCGACCTGACATTCGCGTGTATTGGTGCAGTGGATGCGATGCACAACACATTGGATTGGGTTGCCCGTGGCGGCGAAGATAAGGACAGGGTCGGAATAGTCGTGTTCGCTGACAATGCCAAGTACGACATCGGATCTTCTGGAGAATATACTCAGGGGGCCGGCGGTGGAGCCATTCTGATTCGCCACAACCCACGACTTCTAGCAATTCCAGACATCTGGGGAGTCTCAACCATGCCAGTTCATGATTTCTTCAAGCCAAGGAGGGAAGTTGACACTAGGACAATTGTCGAAAACGTTCTCGATCTAGCCAGAGAAAGCGGTGAGAAGGTCAAGGAAGGGCTGGCTGAAAAAATTCTCAAGCATCTACCAAGTTCTTCAAAGAAGGACGATGTTATGTTTGAGAGTCCAAAGCTCAAGATTCACAAGGACACTCCAGTCTTTGATGGACAGTTCTCAAATAGGTGCTACTCAGAATCTGTCAAGCAGGCATTCATCAACTTCCGAGAGAAGGCCATTAGAGAAGGACGGTACGACCCCGAAGATGACGAAATCCTGACCAATCAGTGGAGTAGAATTATCGTGCACCTACCCTATGCTTTCCAGGGCAAGCGGATGTTCCCCGATGTTTTCAGACATGATAGAAGGCACCTGCCAATGTGGAATGACATCGTTAAGGAGATTGGACCCGAACCTCTACCCGAAGACTTCCCCGACACCCCTGATGGAATTGAGGAGTTTGAGAAGTCGAATGATAGTTACCGCAGACTCATTTCAAAGACCGAGGCGTTCAAGATCTTCGTCGACCAGAGAATCGAGAAGACTACTAGGGCGTCCAGTTTAATTGGAAATCAGTACACTGGATCCATATTCCTGGCATTGATGTCCACCATGGAATCGGACTACATTGACAACATCGACATGACTGGTGAGAGAGTTGGATTATGTGGCTACGGGTCGGGTGCCAAGGCCAAGGTCTTCGAGGGTGTCGTGCAAGAAGATTGGCGTGAGATTACATCTAGATTCCATTTGTTTGAGAGATTGTCGGACCGGCATCCAATCAACAAGACAGTCTATGAGGCGCTGCACAGAGGCTCTAGGAAGAGATCCGTGGTAAGCCCAGATGGCGAGTTTGCTTTGGTCGGAATCGGTGGCGAGGGCAACCTAGAGGGTCAGAGAGAATACCGTTGGGTCGAGTGACTATTCTACGATTTCTGCGAGCACCTTGAGGAACCTGTCCACTTCATCTTCAGTGTTGTAGTGCAACAGCCCAACTCTAAGCGCGCCTTCAGGCTCTAGCCCTAGGGACTCAGACAGCTCCAGCGCGTAGAAGTTCCCTGCCCATGCGAATATGCCGTGCTCAGCAAGTGCCGCTCCAATTTCCTCTGCAGTCATTGAGTGGTGAGTGAATGAGACGGTCGGAGCTCTATGTTCCTTCATCGAAGAGTCAGTAATCCCCCAAATTCTTACTCCTATCTCATCGAGCCCTTCAATCATCCTCCAACAAAGGTCTCTTTCGTATTCTTCTATCGCATAGAATGCCTCTCTAAGAGCCTCTCTGCGAGAGATTTGCGTTCCTGCAAGAGTCCCGCCAAGCCATTCAAGATGTTCTATAGCAGCCAAAGTGCCAGCCATAGATTCATGCCCCTGTGTCCCAGTCATCCATCTGAATGGGACCTCTTCAGAGGAAACTCTCAGTTTAGCCACGGGAAGTTCGGCCAACCTGTCGAATCTACCCCAAAGGATGCCTTGGTGCGTGCCGAAGAACTTGTATGACGAACAAGCGAGATAGTCACACCCCATCTCGGTCACATCAATCAGGCCATGTGGTGCATAATGCACGGCATCTACGAACACCTCTGCTCCAACCGAGTGTGCCTTGTCGCAGATTCTTTTGACATCGTTGATTGTCCCCGAAAAGTTTGATGCCGCACCTATTGCAACCAATACTGTGTTTTCATTGATACTAGAGTCAATTGTCTCATCTCTATGAGTGCAGTCATTAGGATCGATTTCTATCCATCGTACAGTAGCGCCAGACCATTGTGCTGCAAGCACCCACGGCCTGACGTTAGCATCGTGGTCTGAGCGCGTAACTACAACTTCATCGCCCGCCTTCCAAGTCCGACTCAAAGCACTAGCGAGTTGTATTGTTAGGCTAGTCATGTTCTGTCCAAAAACAATCTCACGATAATCCTCGCAACCAACTAGATCGGCACACGCTCGCATAGTCTCTTCAATTAGATCATCAGTTTCCTTAGAGGTGGCGAAAGACATGCCGACATTGGCATTTTGATGTAATAGGTAATTCTTGACTGCATCCCCGACCGATTCGGGAGACTGGCTTCCCCCTGGTCCATCGAAGAAAATGGCTTGGTTGCCATTTACCTCACGCTGAAGACCAGGGAAACGAGAACGTATCTCAGCTATTGGGTATTCTGCCATTCCATCACTCCGGAGCGATGGAACGATTGATTACAATTCGTTGTACTTCTTGTGTACCTTCGTAGATTTGAGTAATCTTAGCGTCTCTGAAGAAGCGCTCGACGGGGAAGTCTGTGGTATATCCGTATCCTCCCAATACTTGCACGGCCCTCTCAGCCACCCACATAGCGGTGTCGCCTGCGAACAGTTTGGCCATACTGGCTTCCATGGTGTGGCGAGGAGCATCACTCTCGTAGTGCCTCTGTTTGGCCCATGCAGCCTTGTACACCATCAGTCTAGCCGCCTCAGTTCTTGTGGCCATGTCGGCGAGGTAGTTGCCAACGCTCTGGTGGTATGCTATTGGCTTGCCGAAAGCCTCCCTCTCATGCGAATAACCTAGGGCGGATTCGTAAGCACCCTGAGCAATTCCAAGAGCCTGGGCAGCAATGCCGATTCGGGAATTGTCCAAAGCATTCATCGCTATCGGAAAACCCTCTCCGGGGACTCTCAGGACATTTTCCACGGGCACCTTACAGTCGTCAAGCAATAGGGAACATGTATCACTGGAACGGATTCCAAGCTTGTCTTCTTTCTTCCCTACAGAGAAACCCTCCAACTCCTTCTCTACGATGAACGCAGTAGTGCCACCATGTTTCTTCACACCGAACTCGGGATGATCGACATCCTTTGCAAACAGGACGTAGATGTCGGCACTTTCTCCATTAGTGACCCACATCTTTTCCCCATTGAGGACATAGTGAGTTCCATCATCGCTCAGTTTCGCTTTGCAGCCCAAGGCTGCAGCGTCAGTGCCTGCGCCAGCCTCGGAAAGCGAATATGCTCCGATCTCTTTGCCCGCGAGCCTAGAAAGATACTTGCCCTTCTGTTCTTCGTTCCCGTGTAGTGCAATGGTCTTAGAGCACAGGCCCACATGTACGCAGAACATAACTGAGAAGGAAGGATCTACACGGGCCAACTCCTCAACAATTATCGCCTCAGAAACGTCGTCTACGGGACTCCCTCCATACTCTTCGGGGATGGTAATTCCCTGTAAGCCGGTCTGCTCACAGAAAATCTCCCACTCTTTGAGTGGAGCCTTCTGGTCACGGTCTCTGTCAAGGCAAGTTGGAGCCAGCACACTCTCGGCAAAATCGCGAACCATATCGCGAATCATCGCCTGTTCTTCGGTCTCTGTGAAGTCCAAGTCTCTCCCCTCGGCAATTGAGAGTAGGACTTCGTAGTTAATCCCTCGTGGCAGCAAGTAAGACCATCTCGCATCGAATAGTTCAAATTGGACTTGTAAGCGCGCGGTTCGGTATCAATGTCAAACGGGGACTACATCGAGTACAGCATTGCCCATGATCGCAAGTACACTTTGGACCATCTTTGGGTCCAAGCGTTGGACGATAAGGCCGAATCTGTGAAGATCGGAATTAGTGAGTTTGTACCCGCTGAGTATGGAGATATTGTCAAAGTAGTTCTAACTAGGCCAGAGGATGATAGTGAGTTTGATTCAGACAAAGAGGCTGAGGCTGAATCAGATGATGATGACGCACCAACCATGTTGGGGAGTGGAGACGAGGTCGGAACGGAAGAATTGATGATGACTCTGACTACCAGTTTCGATGGAGAAATCGAGACATTGCTAATCAATGCCCCATTTCCGTGTAAAATTCTTGAACTCAACGGCGAAGTTGAAGATAATCCGGATTTAATCAATGAAGATGCCTATGCAGATGGTTGGTGTATGATAGTTCAACCTCTAACCGACTTCGACGAGGACCAGTTTCTCGATATGCAAGAATACATTGAGATGCTCAATGAGTTACCCTAGGGCCACCCTAGAGCAGGCCAATTCTCGTGCGCGGAATCCCGCCAATCTAATTCCTCAAGCAGCGCTAGAACGTCGTCTTTCTCGGTGAGATCTCTCTCCACTTGGATTCTGTGGAGCAAACCCTTGAGTCTGCCCATTCTGGGGCCCGGCTCCAATCCAGTGGCCTCTGAAAGTACATTTCCATCTACAATTGGGGAATTGCCAGCCCTAAGGGGTGCAAGTCCAGACAAAGAACCCTCAAACTTGCTCATATCGTGACCTAATCCCTCACAGTAACCAATAAACCGGGTTTGCCTAATCTCTGGCAGAGCAGCTCTGAATACTCTAATCTCTGAGATTTCAGAAGGAATGGCTACCATTCGTGATTCGTGCAGGAATGAAATCTCACGTAAATCATCCGTCGACATCTTGAGACAACCTCTTAGCAAATCAGTCAATTCAGCACCACTGCGCCCATCATCGCTGCACATTAATGCCAAGTTGACTACAGAATCACCAGATTGCATTAGATTAGTTCTGGCAGAGAGTCCAGGCAGAATCTCGTCAATCACCCCGTCCTCATTCATCATGGACAAGGCAGCGGAAGAATTGGGCGAGTCTAGGGTTCGTAACATTTCTTGTCCAATTCGCTCTTTGGACACCTGAGCCAGCATACCGACGTTGTCCTTGACGGCCAATCTCAAGTCTGCATCCATGGATTTCACCTTTTGCGATGCTAGGAAGCGGTATGCTCTCATCACTCTGAGCCCGTCTTCACTCAATCTCTTGCTAGCATCCCCGACCGATTTTAGAATGCCATTGCCCAAATCGGACATGCCGCCAAAAGGGTCAATCAGATTCCAATCTGAATCATATGCCATGGCGTTGATTGTGAAGTCTCTGCGCGATAGGTCATCACTGATATTGACTCCGAACTCAACGTTGTCGGGCCTCCTTCCATCTCCATATCCTCCCTCGCTGCGCAGCGTGGTGACTTCCCAACTCTCATCACGACCATCTAGTCTAACGACTACTGTTCCGTAGTCTGCCCCGTACATCAGAGAAAGCGGAAATAACTCCTTGACTTCATCTGGAAGCAATGTGGTTGCTATGTCCATATCAGTCAGAGGCCGCCCGGAAAGCGACTCTCTCACCCAGCCTCCAACTACCCAGGCCTCTCCCTTGGAACGCAGCCCAGCCAGCACCAGCCTATCGGCTTGACTGGCATATTCCACAGGCTCACCCATAACAGGCCGTCGGCGTCATAGTCATGATTCCTTCGGGCGTTAGGCATATCTCCAATGATGGGTTCGGGTGGGCATGGACGTCGAGTTAGTGCCGCTTGAAACTCTCCTTCCTCACGAGAAGATACAGGAGCATAGAGTGGATAATCTCGAGAAGATGACTTTGAGGTGGAGAGCATACACCAAACCACTTCTTGTGGACAGAAAGACAGGGACTATTTTGGACGGCCACCACCGAACTAGAGTGGCTCAGCGGCTTGAACTCATGTGTCTGCCCTGTGTGCTAGTAGACTATCTAGAAGACGAGAGAGTTAGCCTGTCAGTCTGGCCAAATTCTGGAAGAGAGTCTTTAGAGAAAGAAGAAGTAATCGAAGCTGCACTCTCTGGCAACCTGTTCGACCCAAAAACCTCCAGACATTTACTCTCAGATCACTTGCCGCCAATCTCGGTTCCACTGGAGAGGCTCATGCAACCGGCTCTACAGTAATCAGGGAATCAGGTCCCTGTGCCCCCCAGACATTCCATACTCATCTTCACTAGGTGAGCCCGGCGAGGCAATCTCGACTGAAAGAAAATCTCCGAATATCGGCCACATTGGCCCCAACCAGTCCATTTCCATCAATAGTAACTCGATTACAGGATGTTCCATGATTTCGTCCTCTGTAGAATCCTCATCAAGTTCAGGGATGTCTCGAGGTAATTCTCGCAGCGAGATGATTAGCCCCTCAATCCTACTCACGGTTTCATCCTCTATCTCAATTATCTCCGAAATTATCTCAAGGATGTCCTCAAGATGTTCTGCTAGATTCTGTGGGTCGAGAGAAGACCTCTCGGCCTCTCCGAGGTCCATCGGCCCGAAAACTACTCCTCCAAGGTCGGTGTCAAGCCATTCATCCTCCTGCTTTTCTCTCTTCAGCAACCTCTGGTGGACCGGGCCTCCGAATGGACCTAGGACGAATCCTCCTTCTCCTACTAGATTCTCAACATCAGGAAGCAACTCCCTGATAGCCCCGGTTATCAGGACCCTGTCAACCGGCCGAAACTCATCATTCATTACTTCTAGGAAGTCAATTGGGAGGACCCGCAACTCACCCATCGACTCGAACAATTCCAGACGCTCACTAGTATATTGCCTGACTTCAGCATGAGGTTCGACTACGGTAACAGCCCCCTCCGGCCCCAGCATGCAGTCCAAAAGGGCAGCAATGTAGCCGCCTTTGGAGCCCATTACAAGCACATGGTGTCCCTCTAAAATCTCTAGATGATGTAGCAGAGTTGCAATCATATGTGGGGCCGAGATGGTTTTTGTAATTCCATTCTCTGTAGATAGGAAGGGGATTGGTCTGTCCATCAGGAAGTTATTGATGTCAAAATCAGTAAAATCCTCAATATCGATAGATTGCATTGCATCGGCAATACTGTCATTCATTGGAACACCGGATTCCTTCAGCCTTTCCAGCAGGTCAGATATCTCCTCCATGCCCGTCCTCCTGATACCCCATCTAGCCGGAGGGGATTTGAACACAACGCCTCTCCGTCCTCCCGGGGCCCGTGGTCTAGGGGTTATGACGTCGCTCTTACAAAGCGAAGATCACCGGTTCAATTCCGGTCGGGCCCACCACTAAAGGCCAATATTCAGTGAGTGAAACTCTCAAGAGTGTCGGCCATGGCCGGAGAATGTGGTCGAAGAGACTGCTGGACTCGCATCTCGCCTTGCCCGCCGATTGCGTAAGAGGGGTCTGACTATTTCCACAGCCGAGTCGTGCACAGGGGGACTCCTCGCTTCATTGGTTACAGATATCTCGGGGGCCACCGAGTGGTTCAAGCAAGGATGGGTGGTTTATTCTAATGAATCCAAGATGAGAGAATTAGGTGTTGAGAAGAACGCCTTTGAGGAAGGAGAAGCCGGCGCTGTATCTCACGAAGTTGCGGTTCAAATGGCCCGTGGAGCAAGATACCAGTCTAATTCAGATGTGGCAATCTCAATCACTGGCATTGCGGGCCCAGGAGGAGCTACTGAGGACAAGGAAGTCGGAAGAGTGCATGTGGCAGTCGTTACCGAGGATTACTTCCTAGTCAGGCGGATGGACTTCGGAGAGAACGACCGCCTAGACAACAAACGGTCTTTCGCCGCCTTCGCTCTACGTTTAGGATTGGAAGCCATGGACAGATTGTCCGGTGCTGGAGATTCGGAAACTCAGAGCCAAACTACAGCCGTAGATACCTCGCAATTAGATCCAACAGAAGAGGAGTGGGAGGGTAGCTTATCGTGGAAGGAAGACAAGAAGACTGTAGCCGAAGAGATATCCTCAGTGGACCTAGCATCTCTTACTGAATGGGAAGACTGACCGGCTTCTCCCGCCTCCTGCCTGCGATAGCATCATGAGCGTCCTCAGCACTTCGGTTGGATATGGTCGGCGAGAGCTGGGCTGAACGACAGCGCAAGTTGGCTGCGGCAGGCTTGCTGGTTCTCGGAAAGGAGGCGCAAGCCAAGATTGAGGATCTTAGTGAAGTATCCCCTCTAATCGAGGCTGCCCAGCGCTCTAACGTTGCTCTGCTGAACGAGCAGACGGTCGATGAGATGCTCTCACTCGTTCCTAAGCAAAAGCAGAGTGAAGAAAGTAAACAGCCCATCCCTCAACAGGCAACTCTAGCGGATCCTGAGAGCGGTTCCACAATAGGACGAGTAATTGCACCAGCATCAAGCCCGACTATGAGTCCACCCACTCGAAGGCACGGATTGGAGCATTACAGTCTGGATGACTTTCCTATGCATGCAAGGGATGTAGGCGCTGAGATCGAAATTCACTTCGATATCACGGGCAACTCAACTACAGAGGGCAAGATGGGAGATATGCAATCATGCTTCTCAGATCGCCTCAGGCAGATTCGTCAGATGATGTTGACTTCCCATTCTCTCCCGCGCAGACCCATCAGCAACGCTGAGGCCTGGAGAAACAGGCAGAGGCACTCCAGCAACGACTACGAGATTACGCTGGTCGGACTGGTCTGTGAGTCGAGGTGGTCCAAGGCAGGCAATCTCAATTTCGTAATTGAGGATGAGACAATGCAGATACGATGTAATCTGAGGCCACCTTCAAACGCTCCCAGACTGCACCCTGCGCTGGATGGCCTGATGGATGATGATGTAGTCGGAGTCAGTGGCCATTTCATGATTGGTGAAGGAAACCCTTTGTTCCTAGTTAGTGACATACATTTACCTCCAATGGGAAAGCATTCGAAGTCGGCTGCCAGTGCCGATGAGGCCGTTTCAGCAGCCTTCCTCTCTGATGTCCATGTGGGAAGCAAGACCTTCCTAGCCCCACAGTGGGAGAAGATGGTAGAGTGGTTCAAGACCGACCCGCTTGCTAAGACAATCAAATACTTCGTAATCAATGGAGATGGGGTCGACGGCGTTGGAATCTATCCAGGACAGGAACGTCATCTAGCTATCACCGATTTGTTCCAGCAGTATGGTGAACTAGCTCGTCTGCTCGAAGACCTTCCTGATTGGGTCGACCTAATCATTCTACCCGGCAACCATGACGCAGTGCGACCAGCCGAGCCGCAACCAGCTCTGGATCCTGAGGTGCAGCAGGATTACTCAGATGCCGTATTCGTGGGCAATCCATGTGACTTCAGCCTACATGGAGTCAGAGTACTCTCGTATCACGGTAAGAGCATCGATGACTTCGTTGCTACTCTGCGCTCAGTGACCTACGCTTCTCCAGAATTGGCCATGAGGGCGATGCTTGAGCGCAGACACCTAGCCCCTTCTTGGGGTGGCAAGACTCCCCTCTCGCCCGAGCCAGAGGACCGGCTAGTAATCTCCTCTGTTCCCGACATCTTCGTCACTGGTCACGTACATGGGCATTATGTTGGCAATCATAAGGGTGTGACGATGGTGCATAGCTCGACTTGGCAGGACCAGACGGACTACCAGCGCATGCTTGGATTCCAACCCAAGCCATGCATCCTGACGGTTGTCAATCTGCACACTCACGCCACAGCGTCAATTCCCTTCGCCTGATTGGGGAAACGACTCGCCCTCGAAGATATGCTTCCAGATATCACGCAGATCCTTGCTGTCGGCCACAGGAACTCCGGCATTCTCGAATGCGTCCCTTGCTCTCTGTCTGGCCGGATTAAAACCGATGAACCGAGAACCAGGAATCATCATTGATAGATCAGTGCTAGAATCGCCAACAGAGACGATGCTAGACGGTTGCAGGTTCTTGATTCTGGAAAGTTTCTCTACCATGATGCCCTTTTCATGTGAGTTGACCCTAGTTGGAGCAGGACCCTTAAGCCACCCCTCATCATCCCATTCGAAACCATTTGCAGCCCAATCATCAACGTTCAGCATTTTGGCGATTACGCCCACAAAGATATCGACTCCTGCAGAGACAATTGCAACGAAAATCCCCCTACGACTCAATTCCTCGACGACATCTCGTGCACCTTCAATCAGACTGATGCCCGAGTAGCAGCGCATTATGTCATCACGATGAATTCGTGACTGAACCTCTGTCCACAGCCTGATGTCGTCGGCCATGAATTCATCATCCGTGATTTCTCCATTGAGAAATCTCTCTAGCATGATTAGATTCTCTGTGCCGAAGTAGTCGTGAATATTCTGCCACGAGGAGCCATTGTCAGTTAGCACCCCGTCGCAATCGAACACCACTGCTCTGACCTCGGCCATACATCGGCCCGGAGCATTAGAGGTATAGTCCCTACGAGTCAGAGGTTTATGGCTATGGATTGACTCGGTATGCTATGGTCGAACCGGGTAAGGCGATCAAGGTCAAGTTACTGTTTTTCGGGCCTCTTGCCGAGAGCATGGGTCAAAGGGAGGTCGAGGTGGCCTTGGAGTTGGGAACTACTGCCCAGCAACTCATCGAGAGATTTGATTTGAGTGGGCACCTAGATTCAGGACTTAGGGTCGCAATTGATGGACAGATTGTGACTACTATGGATTCTCCTCTGACAGATTCCTCCGAAGTAGCATTGCTCCCTCCAGTATCGGGTGGATGAGGCATTCATCAGCCGAAGCATTTGAACGATGAAACCCTCGCCTAGATTCGATGGTTAGCGTAGGGCCGCTAGAAGCTGCAATACTATTCGGGGCATTCGTACTGCTGTTTGGAGCCAAGCGCATACCCGATTTAGCCCGAAGTCTTGGATTGGCCAAAGGAGAGTATCAGAAGGCCGTGAGTGAGGTTACGAACCCGTCTACTGCTGAGCAAGACATGGACAGAGGCGGGATGACTGAGGAAGTCGCCGAAGAACAGTAATCATCTCCTTCGTCTGAGTGCCAGTTCGGCACCACATTCTCGACAATTCCCGAGGTTCCTACCTGGAAAGGGCTTCTTCGGTGCATCAATAACCAATTTGCAGCCAGAGCACCGCAACTCCCATGACCACATCGAGCGGATTCCTTCGGTTGCCACCGAAGACCATGCGATTCCTCCTAACTCGCATATATTTTGCAACCTATAGTCATCTGTAACTAGAATAACTCCTCTCTCCAAAACCAGTGCAAGTAGCTCGAAATCAACATTTGATAGCCCTGCTATGTCGCCCGTTTTAGTTGCCAGTTCTCTAGCTTTGGCTAGGGCACCCTCAGTGGGAGTGGCCCATACAAGTTCTGCCGCTTCCAATACGAGCCCTCGATCCGGAGAAATACGAACTAACTCCTCTCTCTGACTATGGACCACCAGGCAACCTCTCAAACGCTCTACAGGCCACGCTAGTAGAGCAGCCGTGTCCAGCACCTCGTCAGAAGCCATGCATACGCGTCGGCTAACTGCGATATAGGGTCGTCTACGAGTTCTTCGGTTGACGTAGGAAAGCAACGTATATCCCGAATATGGTGGAGCCGAGGGCGTGCTAGGGGACCTGACGGATTCGGTAATAGACTGGGCAGACGGGTTTGGACTACTGGGTCTCGCTATTGTTTCGGCAACAGAAGCGGCATTCCAACCAGCCCCTCCAGACCTACTGGTTCTACCGATGGTCCTAGGTGCAGAAAGTTCATTGGAGATTTTGGCAATAGTGCTAGTGGCTACTCTATCAAGCGTCCTCGGAGCAATCGGAGGATACGGGATAGGAATCTATGCGGGAAGGCCACTACTGGAGAGATTCGCCAGCGAGAATACGGTAAGTAGGCTTGAGAATCTAACTATCCGTTACGGCTCAGCGGGAATCTTCGTCGCCGCAGTCTCTCCGATCCCATACAAGGCACTAGCATGGGCGGCAGGTGCAGGGAGAATGAACCTGCGTTTGTTTATCATAGCAGGTTTGTTTGGAAGGGGTCTCAGATTCGGACTCGCAGGCCTCATTTTGGGAATTTGGGGCGATGAGTTCCTCGCATTAATGGAGAATCCAATTGCCTGGCTCGTAGGCAGTGTAGTCGGCCTAGTACTGTTCATCCCTCTAGCGAAGTGGTGGTCAAATCTGGCAGATGCAGAACCTACTCACAACTGATTGTGACAAACACTACGACCCAAGACCCTTAACCCCTGTAAGAATCTCCGAATCATCATGGCAGGTGCGTCAGCGAGTCCTAATCGCGTCCGCACTATCGCCTTCGCAACGCTTGCTATGCTAGTTGTTCTCGCACCCACAGTTGCAGCCGATCAAGAGGCGACGTGGGTGCGAACGTCGCCCGGTGTATGGGCGCTAGAGGATTCGCAAGGCCTTCTAATTGAACCGCACCCCGAACCAGGACTGATTCTGAGTATAGCCGAGGGCGAGAAGATTGGGTTCACCCTGTCAATTTCGACTGAAGGTACTCTCAGCATCAGTGATTATTGGGATATTGATATAGATGATACAACATTGATTGAGGAGCCAGAGGAGAATGATGCGAAAACGGATGACAGCGTAGCGATTTCACTCCCAGATCTCCCGCAAGCCTCTGCTTTCCTAGCAATCGTATTACTCTCACTAGCTCTGGTCTCAGCCGGCGATGAGCCGACCAGAGCGAAGATGGTTAGATCGATGGGGCGGTTCTCTCAACTCAGAGTAACTGAGGGTACCGGGACTCTTGCCGGTACTTACCAACGAGGAAGGTTAGAGGGTTTCCTAACTGCTCATCCTGGTTGCCATCTCTCGGGCATCATTCGTGCGCTCGAGATGGGCAATCATCAGGCCGTCCACCATCTCAGAATACTGGAGAACGAAGGCAAGGTCTGGTGCAGGCGCGACGGTAGACTCCTGAGATACTACACTTCGGCCGTTGACAGAAAAGTCGAGATATCTAATCTACCACGTCCGGTTGATGCCAATCAACTCAGTGACATAGCTCTGATGGTGCTACGTTCAATCGCCGAGCAGGAGGATGGACAGAAACCCCCGACGCAAAGGGAGTTGGCCTCTACAATTGGCACCAGTCAGCAACTCGTCGGGCACCACCTCAAGCGCTTGGAGTACCAGGGCCTGATAACTCGTAGAAGAAGCGGTCTGCGGACCAACAGGGAGCTTACAGAGGAGGGCATGAGACTGTGGGCGACACTTGTTGAACCCCTTTCACAGACACCTTGACAAATCCAATGACCCACTTCCCTTTAAGGTGGTAAGAATAGCCCCTTTGCCAATGAATACGCCAACTAATGCCAGAATGGCCCGTCGCCGAATCAACACCGGACTCTTTCTAGTCGCCCTGATGCTCAGCTCAGGATGTCTTGGCGCCACTGAGGAAATCGTCGAGGAGCCAGAGCCGACAGTAGTCTCAGCCAGCGTTGAGCTAGAAGGCACACCGACCACGACCAACGATCAGATCATCGCAAATGCGGTGATTGAGCAAGGGGTAGCTCCATTCATTGCTAACTGGAGACTCGATGGCGCTCTGGCACAGACCTCAAACAGCCTGATTTTCAATGCCGGCTTTTTATCGGAGGGAACTCACACAATTGAGGTTGAACTCACTGACTCAATGGGCGCCTCTACCGTTGCAGCAGTAATCTTCACCCTGCTTGAGCCGAACCGAGCACCTAAGGTCTCTCTGTACCTGCCTGCTGAGGGTATCGCAGGAGTCCCAGTCGATTGGTCAGTGGAGCCTTCTGACCCGGACGGTGACGAGTTGACAGTTGAGGTGGACTTCGCGGACGGAGCCACATTTCGTGATCTCTCGGGCCAGCACATCTGGGGCGAGCCAGGAACTTACTCTGTAATCGTTACAGCAACTGACCCGCTTGGATACATTGCAGTCGACCAGAAGGCTATCCGAATCGACCATGCAGAAGCCCCGACTCTGAGTGTATCGACCAACCCTTCGCCACAAGGCCGTATTCACTTGAATCTTGCAGAGTCAATCACAATCAGTACACAGGCTGAGGATACAATCGGCCCTGTTTCAATCTCGATAGATTGGGGGGACGATTCAGCTTCCGATCCGGCAATGGCCGAAGAGTTACATCAGTACTCCGAGGAAGGTGTGTATGTGGTTAGAGTAATCGCAACCGGATCAACAGGTATCGCCACTGAGCGAGTTTTTCATGTTGAGGTAATATCGGTCGCTGATGATCTAGAGGCCGCGCAACTGCAGGAAGAACTTGAGGGTCAGGCAGAGGAGCAGTTGGAAGATGAGGTTGAGCAGGAGTTGGATGGCAACGGCGACGGAACCGTAGATGACATCGCCGATGCACGCGATGACGAAGAGTATGATTGGCAGTCTGACTTCGACCCCGATGGCGATGGATACTACGACGACGACCAGGAAGTCGATGACTGGATCACCACAGACGAGGAGGAAGTTCGAGATGAGGTCGGCGACGAGCAGGATACCGACACCATTCCAAACAGCCCACTGCTGATACAGAGCAGCGTCACTGAAGGGGATGAATCTCCTACTGAGTCAGAATTATCGCCTATCCCCTCCGAATACGAAGCCAGAGTCGAGATAGTAAATCCAGTATTTGATGAGGCCTGGGGCGAAATCGATGATTCTTCGATGCAAGAACAGACTTACTCGCGCTCAATCTCGCAAGTCACTGCGACATGGTGGAACGACACCTTCTGGGTGGACTGGGACAGTGATGGCGTTCCAGAGGTGCTGTGCTACAGGAATGTAGGCGTGTTCTGGTTCGATTCAGATGGCATCCCCGGTCCTGAGCGCATCATTCTAGTCCGCAATATCCAGTGTGCTCATGACAGAGACGGAGACGGACAGGACGACCTCTTCTACACTCTCTTCAGAGGGATGGATTTAGTCGACCACAATTCAGACGGGATTCCTGAGAGGCACGATGTCTTGACTCGCACTGTTTGGACATGGGATAACGGCAGTTACGAGGACGTGAACATACACCTGTTCGTCCACGCCCGAACCGATGCAGACCAAGACGGCAATCTAGAGCGCAGGATTATACTCAATCGCGACCGCAGAATGGTTGACCAAGGCATCGGTTCAGTACTGACTGCTTACTACTCTCACTCCAGACTAATCCATCGTCTCGATGCCAACGATGACGGTACTCCTGAGCGTTGGATGGCCATTGACCATTCTTCGTGGGTCTGGGATCCGACAGAGGACGGCAACGCGGATCGCCATCGTGACAATCTGCGAGCCATCGTTACCAGAGATACCAACTCCGACGGCAACACCGATGTCGTCAGAGCTCTACAGCAGAACACCGCCGAGTTCGATAACGACTCCAACGGCGTGGTCGAACTGCAATGGACCTGGAGGGCAGGAGTTCGCAAGGTGGACACAGACCACGATGGTGACCTTGACTACACTGCGAGGATGCGAGGCTGGCACCAACATTGGGACTGGGGTATGGTGGAGTACCACGTCCACCGATTTGCACTGACTCGAATGATTGATGACGATGCAGATGGGAATCTTGAGTGGAAGCACAGAACCATTCACATGTCGAACTCTACTGACTGGGACTTCGACCAGCACCTCGAACAGCGCGAATCATACACTGCCACTCTGATTTGGTGGGATGCAAATGAAGACGGCTATGAGGAGCACATATTCAGGAGAGTGAGGGAGACCTACTATCTCGACCAGCATGCAAATGGCTGGACCGAGCAGAACGAGGAAACCCGCTCGCTTGAAGTCTGGAGAAATTCCCTGAATCAGCCTCAATTGAAGAGAATAAGAGTCGCCGAACTTACTTCGTGGGACAACAACTCCGACGGCAGTCCTGACACCTACTCTCACTTGGCTAGGACTTGGCAGGCTAGAGACACCGATAACGACGGATTCCTTGACCGCAGGGTGTTCCATCGCCATTACATGGCTGCGAGGGACGACAACGCTGACGGTAATGCCAGCTTCGCCTTGAACTCCAACATCTGGCATGCGAGAAACCTGTCTCTATCCTCAACTGGCACCATTGAGATCCTACAGGAGGCATATCTTTCCCACAGAGTATTCGAGTGGAATATCAACTCACAAGGCCATGCACATCATACCAACAGTACGTGGATTGGATTCCAAGTAGACTATGTCTCAGGGACCTCACAGGGTATCACGGTCACTGTGATTACTATCGACTCCAATCAGGACGGCGCGCCCGAGTCTCAGACCATCACCTCAGCAGGCAGCGGCAATCCCCCTTGACGAATTGTTATGGGGGAGATGTCTCTCGTCACCTCGTCGCTCCTGTGGTGTAGTTCGGTCCATCATTCCGGGTTTTCATCCCGGCGACTCGGGTTCGAATCCCGACAGGAGCACCATTAATCGACTTCTAGGACAGTTGTAGATATCCCCCTCGTGGAAGCCCTATCGATTACTATCCTCGTCCACTTGCTGGTTGGCGAAGGCATAGCTAGTATGTGTGAAGCACCACTCAATATCTTCTCAGTCAGTGTGTTCGGAGCTTCAGTTCGTCCCCTGTCGACAAGACTGCGATCAGGGTCACTCCATTCCTCGGTAAATACCGCAATAGGCACTGAGTTGTTGTCAGCCCACCGCTCTGCCATGTAGTCGACACCGCTCGCACCGCCTACGATTATCATGTCAGGATAGCCATTCTCTTCTATCCAGGTCTCCACTGCATCTTCGAAGATCATGAAGTCGTAGAATCTACTTGAACCCACGATTGCGAGATTGATAATTTCCCCATCACGGTTGAGATCTTGACTTCCGAGCCGCTCGACTGTATCCTGTCCAGAGGTTTCTGCCATGGGGCCGGATAGGGGTACTAGACAATAAATGTCCGCCGGCAAACCACAATTCTACTAATTTCTACTAGATTTCATTCGTTTTTCTCGTGCGCTAATTCATATCGGACCGTCAGTTCGAAATGAACGAGGAGAGGCCATGACTCTAGATATCGAGGCGATTCGAGGCGATTTTCCTATTCTTGAGCGAAGGTTGCCTAATGGAAAGAGGCTGGTGTACTTTGACAATGCTGCGACCTCTCAGAAACCCCAGTGCGTGATTGACGCGATGAGCAATTACTACGAGCACTACAATTCTAATGCGCACAGGGCGAACCACACCCTCGCAGACGAGGCGACCACTGCACTAGAGGGCGCAAGAGTCCGAATCTCCTCTTACTTTGGCACCTCTCCCGACCAGATGATCTACACCAGTGGGGCCACCGAAGCAATCAATTTGGTAGCCTACGGCTGGGCACGTGAGAATCTCAGTGAAGGAGACGTGGTCGTTCTGACTGAGATGGAGCACCATGCAGACATCGTGCCTTGGCAGCAAATGTCAGTGGATATCGGTATCGAAGTCAGGTATGTACCCATAGATGTCGAATCATACACTCTTGACATGGAAGCCTTCGAAGTGGCCTTGGATGGTGCATCCCTAGTCTGTGTTGTCCATACCAGCAATGTCCTAGGGGTGCGCAACCCCGTGGAGAAAATCATTGAGAAGTCTCACACTGCAGGGGCGAGAGTACTCATCGACTGCGCTCAGGGAGCCCCGCACGAGAGAATCGATTTCGACTCATTGGGGGCCGATTTTGTAGCCATCTCGGCTCACAAGATGGCCGGCCCTACTGGTATCGGATGTATCTTAGTGAGGCGCGACGCGATGGAAGAGATGGTCCCATTCATGACCGGCGGATCGATGATTAAGAGAGTGACCACTGAAGGCTCAACCTTCCAAGAAGGCCACGCGATGTTCGAGACCGGAACTCCTCGCATCGCTGAGGCGATAGGCTGGGGTGCCGCGGTGGAATGGCTGGAACAGTTCGACATGAAAAAGGTCCACGAGCACATTAACGATATTGCATCGTGGACCGCATCACAGATGCGTGAAATTCCGGGTATCCGTATCTACGGTGACCCGGGCAGAGATGATAGTAGTGGAGCAGTCTCATTTCTACACGAGTCGATCCAGTCCCAAGATCTGGCATTACTTCTCGACGAAGGAGGATTTGCCGTCAGGACAGGCCATCATTGTGCTCAACCTCTAATGGATGCGTTAGGAGTTCCTTCGACTAACAGAGCCTCATTTTGGATATACAATACAATGGAGGAAGCCGAGTCGTTCGTACAGTACCTCAGAGAGGTCGTCGACCGCTTCGCATGACTCTAGTCATGTTCAAGGCAGACAACTCCGGCGAGAGAGTATGGAGGAAGATAGGTTGTGGCCCCAGCATCTCGATGAGGTGGTTGAGGAATTTCAGGCCTGTTTCGATTCCATGGAGCGCTATGAGTTGCTCTTTGAGTACGCCAAGCGCAACCCCAGTCCTCTTCCGCCTGAAGAGTGGGACGACGACAACCAAGTCCACGGCTGCCAATCCAGAGCTCATGTGACTAGCTTTGTAGATGAACAAGGCGGATTTCAGATGCGAGGAGGCGCGGACGCTCAGATTGTTCAAGGTCTGATGTCGGTTACTGCCATGGCAGTGAATGGAATGAGCCCTGAGGAGGTGGCTGACATGGAGCCTGCATATGCTGAGGCGATGGGCATCCAGTCCTCACTTACGCCAAGCAGGGCTAATGGTTTCCTGAACATGTTCAAGCGAGTAAGAGAGGATGCTTCGAAGTTGAGTGGTTAGTATGGTCAGCGAATTGGATGTTATGCAATCTCTAGGAGAGGTAGAGGATCCTGAGATGAAGATGTCAGTAACTGAACTCGGCCTTATTTACGCGATCAGAATCGAGGTTCAGGACGAAGGCACACATGCAGAGATTGACATGACTCTAACTAGCCCGGGTTGCCCCGTTGCTCCAGAGATTATGTCCGCTGTTCACCGCTCAGCCCTAGCGACTGAGGGAATCGACAGCGTTCACGTCAACCTCACCTTCTCACCTCCGTGGGACCCCAAGGTGCACGCTAGTGAAGATGCGCAGTTCGACTTAGGGATTTTCTAGGAATTTCGAGCCGCAGTAAGCGTATTTTCCATTAGCAGAGCGATAGTCATCGGACCTACTCCGCCCGGAACCGGAGTCATCCATCCTGCGACCTCGGCAACTTGTGGATCGACATCACCTGCTAGTCCTCCATCATCTTCTCGTGAGATCCCCACATCCACCACATATGCTCCGGGCTTGACCCAATCTGGTTTCACAGTACGAGGTCTTCCTATTGCTGCAATAATGATGTCAGAATCTCTGCATATGGTTTCCACATCTTCCGAACGCGAATGCACGATTGTCACCGTAGCATCAATTCCCTTAACGGCAAGCATCAGACTCATTGGCATGCCCACTATCCTAGATCTGCCTAGTACTGCCGCCTTAGCGCCTCTAAGTTGTGCACCACTGTGTTCGAGCATCCTGACTACTCCGGCTGGAGTACATGGTAGGAGTCCGCTGGCGTCTCCTTGTACTAATCTGCCAAGATTGGCAGGATGGAATCCATCTACATCCTTAATCGGAGATATCGCAGATGCAACTTCTAGTTCATCGACATCCCCTGGAATCGGGCTCTGCACGAGTATCCCATGTACTGAGTCGTCTGAGTTCAACTCATCCACAGTCTCGATGACCTCTTCTTGACTCGAACCCT
>Ga0310344_10000284_pt1 | contig 41245 bp, 39 predicted proteins | sample HC15DNA20200_MG_FD_203801 | JGI IMG/M metagenome (GOLD analysis project Ga0310344, IMG submission 203801) | Marine microbial communities from station ALOHA, North Pacific Subtropical Gyre - HC15-DNA-20-200_MG | ecosystem: Environmental > Aquatic > Marine > Oceanic | place: Pacific Ocean: North...
AGGAGAATTTTTTTTGGTAAAATTGAATGTATAGACTTGCCCATCAAATTTACTTATTGCGCCTGAAACCAAAATTTTTTTATTTTTTAAGCAATAATCGTTAATTAAAAAACGTGTTCTAAAGTTATCACTGCCATCAACTATTATGTTAAAATTTTTTGCTATTTTATTTATATTTTTATCAGATAGTTTTTTTTTGTAAGAAAGTAAATTAATATCTGGATTAATTTTTTTTAATTTATTTATTGCTAATAAAGATTTGCTTTTTTTAATATCGTTAGTTGCAAACATAATTTGGCGAGATAAATTAGAAATTTCTACTTTATCTTTATCTATGATTCCAATTTTACCAATCCCCAAGGCAGCTAAATAAATTGCTATAGGAGAACCAAGCCCCCCCGCTCCAACGATTAAAACACTCGATTTTAGTAATTTTTTTTGTCCAGTTGTTCCAATTTTTTTTAAAATTATTTGTCTTGAATATCTATCAATTTGTTTTTTTGTAAATTTCATTGAGACTTATTTTTTACCGGTCGAACCAAATCCACCTTTATTTCTAAAAGTTTTGGGAAGGGTTTTAACTTCCTTAATTTTACATTTTGCTATAGGACATAAAATCATTTGAGCAACTCTGTCTCCAGAATTTATTATAAATGATTTTTTACCTAAATTTATCAAAATAATTTTTATTTCACCTCTGTAATCAGAATCTACAGTTCCTGGTGTATTAAGAACTGAAATACTATTTTTTGCAGCCAGTCCCGATCTTGGTCTTATCTGAATTTCGTAATTTTTAGGAATAGCTACAGCAATACCAGTTGGAATTATTGCAGTTTTTCCTGGATTAATTATTATTTTTTTTTTAATGTTTGCAATTAAATCCATCCCTGAAGAACCTGGAGTTTTATAAACTGGAAGTTTGATTTTTTGATCAAACTTTTTAACTAATATTTTTACCATAAATTTTACTAGATAAAATTATTAATTATTTTCCTAGCTATTTTATTAGCTATGTAGGATTTTAGATTTTTTTTTATTTTTTCAATTCTATTTTCAAAAATAATTGTTACTTCATTATAATCCGAATCGAATCCAATATCTGAGTTTGAAATATCATTTGCAATGATCCAATCGCAGTATTTTTTGTCTCTTTTCTCGTGAGCAAATTTTAACATATTGTTTGTTTCAGCAGCGAAACCAATAACCAAACTCGGCCTCTGAGAGTTATTTTTTGATAAAAATTCTAATATATCAATGTTTCTTTTGAAATTTAAATTTATTTTATTCTTTTTAATTTTTTCTTTTTCATACTTATCAGGTTTAAAATCTGTTATTGCTGCCGTGCATACCGCAATATCTACCGGCAAAGTTTTTTTTACTTGCTTGTACATTTGATCGGCAGATTCTACGTTAATTATATTTACATTTTCAGGTTTTCTTAATTTAGATGGACCTGATATCAAAGTTGTTTCTACTCCAAATTTAGCAAGTGAATTTGCAATTTCATAACCCTGTTTACCACTAGAGTTGTTTGTGATAAATCTAACAGGATCTAAATATTCTCTTGTGGGTCCTGCAGTTACTAGCGCTTTTAATTTTTTATCTTTTATTATATTTCGTTCAGAAAAATAATTTATAACAAATTTATATATTTGCTCTGGTGATGACATTTTGCCATCTCCATACTCACCGCAAGCCATTTCACCAGACACTGGTCCTAAACACAAATACCCATAATCTAACAGTTTTTTTATATTGTTTTGAGTAGATTTGTGAAGCCACATTCTGACATTCATAGCAGGAGCCAACATTACCTGTTTGTTTGATGCTAATATAAGGGTTGAAGCTAAGTCATCTGCTCTTCCTGATGCAAGCTTAGCTATAGAATTTGCTGTGACAGGAGCAAACAAAATTATATCACACCACCTTGATAATGATATGTGATCCATTTCAGCTTCTTTCTCGCTATCAAAAATATCTTCATAAACTTTATTTTGAGACAATGATGAAATTGATAAAGGAGTAACAAACTTTTTTCCAGCTGAAGTTAAAACAGCTTTTATTTCACATCCCTGCTTTTTTAGTAAACGGATTAGTTCAAGAGACTTGTAAGCAGCAATTCCACCACCTATAATAAAAATAATTTTCTTATTTTTGAGTAATTTATTCATAACTTTCTTATTTGAATACTAAGAGAACAAAAATTACAAGCATTAAAACTCCACCAAGTATCTTATTACGCATTAATTTTAGCTTTAATTTTTCTTCTCTCAAACTACGATATGCGAGCATGTTAGGATTAAATTTTCCTTCTGCTATTAGGGTCATAACATCGTTTGCTTTATCCATAATATCAGGTAAATCAGGCAATCTTTTTAGCACTTCGGAAGCTTCGTTTACAAATTCACCAGCTTTATTAATAGGATCTTTAACTTCTCTTAACCAATTTTCCAGTATTGGTTTTGAAATGTCCCAAATGTTTGTATCTGGATCAAGTTTTCTAGCTACTCCCTCAACAACGACCATAGTTTTTTGTAAAAGCAATAATTGAACTTGAGTTTGCATATTAAATTTTTCAGTAATTTCAAAAAGTTGACTTAATAAATTTCCACCAGATATGTTTTTCACCGATTGTCCAAAAATTGGTTCACCTATAGAGCGTAGGGCTTGTGCAAATTCGTCTTTTGATACTTCTTTTGGAACTAATCCGGCCAAAAAATGTACTTCTGCTACTTTTTTATAATCTCTCTGAATAAACCCATAAAGTATTTCTGCTAAATATTTTCTATTATTTTTATCTAATCTACCCATTATCCCAAAATCAACAGGTATAATACTGCCATCTTTTCCAACAAATAAGTTTCCTTGATGCATATCTGCATGAAAAAAACCATCTCTAACAGCATGTTTTAAAAAGTTCTGAATAATGTCTTTTGCTAGTTTTTTTGTATTAATGTTTAAAGCTTTTAAATTTTCAACTTCTCTAATTGAAATACCATCTATTCTATCTAAACATAAAACTTTTTTACTTGTTTGATTCCAATAAATCTTTGGAACTTTAAATCCTGTATCATTTTTAGTATTTTCATAAAGTTCATTGGCCGCAGCAGCTTCGAATCTAAGATCCATTTCAACATTAGTTATTTCACGCAATAGCTGCACAACTTCTACTAATTTTAATCTTTTAGTTTTTTTAATTATACTTTGAATAATATAAGCCAGAAGCATTAAAGCATCTAATTCCTCATTGAATATTTTTTCAATATTTGGTCTTAATATTTTAATTGCAACGTCTTTTTTTTTACCAGCAATACCTATATTCGCAAAATGAACTTGAGCTATAGATGCCGCCGCTACAGGTTCAGAAATATTTAAAATTGAATCGTAATTTTCTTTTTTAAGCTCTTCTTTCAATATATTTTTTGCTTCGATTAAATGAAACGCTGGTAGTTTGTCTTGCAATTTTTCTAATTCTTTCGAAATGTCTTCTCCTATTATATCCGGCCTAGTCGCTAAAAATTGTCCTAGTTTAATAAAAGTTGTACCCATTTGTTGAAGTGCATTACATAACTTTACTCCAGGAGGAAGATCAGCAATATTTTTTTTATTATCAAAACTAAACCCAATTATAAAAAAAATTAGTTTAACTGTCATAGGAGGGTTATATATTTCGTATATGGAAGAGATAGCTCCAGAAATAGATAATTTTCTTCCAATTTTAAATAACATAAAAAGTTTTTTAATCATCTTATATTTTCCAACCCGAGTGAATAGCTACAATGCCACCACTTAAATTTCTATAGGAAACATTCGTAAAGTTTTGTTTTTTAATTTCATTAAAAAATTCTTTTTGTGTATAAAATTCCTCAATACTTTTTACCAAATATTCGTATGGCTCTGATTTTCCAACTACAAATTGCCCTATTTTTGGAATAGATTTTGAATAGGTTTTATAAAACTTATTTAAAATTTCATTTTCTACTTTAGAAAATTCTAGGCATAAAAATCTACCGCCCGGCTTTAAAACTCGATGCGCTTCCTTAAGGACCTTATTAATGTTTGTAGTGTTTCTAATACCAAAACTAATTGTGTAATAATCAAAAAAATTGTTTTTAAAAGGAAGTTTTTCGGCACTAGTGCAATACCATTTTATATTCATTGCTTTATTAAATTTCTTTTTATTTAAATCAAGCATGCCTTTGTTTTCATCAACACAAAATACATAACCTTTATGATTCACTTTATTTAAAAATAACTTGGCAATATCTCCTGTTCCAGATGCAACATCGATTAATTTTGTATTTTGTTGTGGATTTAGCCAGTTGATAAATTTTTTTTTCCACAATCTATGAATGCCCATGGACATCAGATCATTCATCAGATCATATTTGCCAAAAACTTCTAAAAAAACTTTTTTTACGAGCTTTTTATTATTTTTTCGCAGGGTTTTCATTTAAATTAATAGATCATATGTTAAGTTTTTTCACAATATATATAATTAACTAATGCCAGAACTTCCAGAAATAGAAGTCGTTAAAAGATCTTTATTTAAAATGATAAATAAAGTGAAAATAGTTGATATTAAAATTATGAATAGCAATTTACGTTATAAAATACCTAATAACTTTTCCAAAAATTTAATTAATGAACCAATATTACGAATATCAAGAAGATCCAAATATTTAATTTTTTATCTTAAAAAGAAAGTTCTTTTAATTCATCTTGGTATGAGTGGCAAATTATTTCTTTTACGAATTCGAGATAACAAAGTGTTTAAAACTAGTTTTTACTATGAAACAAATATAACTAAACGACATAATCATGTTTATTTTAAATTAAGCAATGGTTTTTTATTAATTTATAATGATGTTAGAAGATTTGGTTTTTTTAAATTATATAATAATAATGCAATTAATAAAATACCATTTCTAAAAAAACTAGGTTTAGAACCATTTAGTAAACTATTCGATACAAAATATTTTAAAAAATTTGTTTTAAACAAAAAGAAAAATATTAAAAATTTACTAATGGATCAGACTTTTGTAAGTGGACTTGGTAATATTTATGTCAACGAGGCACTTTTTATATCAAAAATTAATCCACTCAGAAAGTGTTGTGATTTGTCAAAAACAGAAATGAAAAATTTAATTTGTAATATCAAAAAAATCTTGAAATCTTCAATTTCTAAAGGAGGATCTTCTATTAAAGACTTTCAAAGTACAGCAGGTCAGAAGGGTAATTTTCAGCAATTTTTTCGAGTATATGGACGGGAAAACAAAAATTGTTCACGTATTTCGTGTAAATATAAAATAAAAAAAATTCGAATTTCTAATAGATCGTCTTTTTTTTGTCCTAATTGTCAAATCTAAAATGGTATTGACCCAAATGTATCAAAGGGATATAAACTCACCTTTTTATGCCAAATACTAAATCTGCGATAAGACGAGTAAAAAAAACTGGTTCGCAAACAACAATAAATAGAATAAGAAAAAGCAAGTATAAATCTGCTATAAGACAAATGTCTGGTTATATTGTCTCAGGCAAAATTAAGGAAGCAAATAATTTTTTACCAAAATTCCACTCCCAATTGATGAAGATTGCTAAGACAGGAGTAGTTAAAGAAAAAACTGCATCTAGAAAAATTTCTAGGATCGTAAATCAAATTCAAAAATCTAAAAAGTAAATTAAACAATTTAGGGTTGATGAGTCGTCTAATTTTACAACTTTAAAAAAACTAAATAAAAATTAATTTAAAAGAAAAAAACTACATCTAGTGAAATAACATTTTGGGTTGAAAAAATTGTGAGCATTATAATTTTCACGTTATAATTTAATTCTATTTAAAATAATTTAATTTTTTTTTTCTGATTAAAATACAACCTAAATATTTTTTTTTTAATACAACCTAAATATTTTTTTTAATACAACCTAAATATTTTTTTTTAATACAACCTTTATAAGGTTGCATACTAATAAAAAAAAAATTAAAACTTATCTATCCAAAAAAAATTTCATTATGGTAGAAAACGTATCGAAAAAAACTTTAGTAGCTCCATTTGCAAGAGAAGAAAATTTACTTGAATGGAATGAAGTGCTAACCAAATTTAAAGCAATTTTTGGCAACGATGTTTACGAAAGCTGGATTAAAAATATTAATCTAAAGAAAGAATATAATCATTATGTTGTTTTATCAGCTCCAACAAGATTTGTTAGAGATTGGATAGTTTCAAGATACGCAGATAAAATATTGGAAATTATTAGATCATTTAAAAAAAGCATTGAAAGAATCGAGTTTTTAATTGAAAAAAATGAAGAAGATTTTGATAAGAAAAAATTTAGAAAAGATAATCAAATTTCACTAATTGAAAATTCTTTATTAAATTACAACCGCTTTAATACTAATAATAGCTTTGAAAATTTCATAGTCGGGGAAAGTAATGAGTTGGCTTATACTGCTGCTAGAAAAGTATGTTCTGAATCATCTCATTATAATCCACTTTTTATTTATAGCTCTGTTGGAATGGGAAAAACACATTTACTAAATGCTATAGGTTTACAAATCGGAGATTCAAAAAAGGTAATGTTTATTTCAGCCGAGAGGTTTATGTACCATTTTGTAAGGTCCATAAAAAGTAATGATATGGTTAAATTTAAAGATTTTTTTAGAAAAGCTAATGTTTTTATTATTGATGATATTCAATTTGTTGGGGGTAAAGAAGCTATGCAAGAAGAATTTTTTCATACTTTTAATGCCTTAATAGAAAAAGGTTCACAAATAATAATATCATCCGATAGATCCCCCTCAAATCTTGATAGAATTCAAGAAAGAATCAAATCTCGATTATCAGGTGGTTTAGTAATTGATATTCAGCCGCCTGATTTAAATTTAAGAATGAGAATTTTAAAAAGTAAATTTGAGGAAATTAAAAAAAATTTTGGTGAAAATTATAATTTAAATGATGATATTTTTAAATTTTTAGCAAGCGAAGTGACATCAAGTATTAGGGAAATGGTAGGTGCTCTAAATAGAGTTTTGGCTTTCAGCAAAATCAATACAAAATCACCTTCTATTTTCGAATGTAAAAAAATTTTAAAAGATTTTATTGGATGCAATAATAAATCGATAAATGTTGAGTTTATTCAAAATATTGTAGCTTCGCATTTTAATCTAAATATCCAGGAAATGTTATCTGTTAGAAGATCCAGATCATTAGCAAGACCAAGGCAAATAGCGATGTATTTTGCAAAACAACATACGACTAATTCATTGCCAGAAATTGGAAGAAAATTTTCTAACCGTGATCATACAACAGTTATACATGCTGTAAAAAAAATTGAAGAATTAATTCAAAAAGATAATGAAATTAAACAAAGTGTGAATGAAATTAAAAAGAAGCTCATCTAGGATTTTCAATGGAATTCTCAATAAATAGAGATACTTTTTTAAAATCATTGGGTCATGCGTATGGAATAATTGAAAAAAAAACTACCCTCCCAATTTTAGCCAATATATTAATAGAGGCTAAAGATTCCAAAATAAGACTTACTGCAACCGATCTTGATATAATTTATTCTGAAGAAATTCCAATTCAAAACATAAAAAAGGAAGGCACAACTACAACTTCAGCAAATGTGCTTTACGACATATTAAGAAAACTAGAAACTAATACTGAAGTCGAGTTTTCTTTAGTCAATGCAAGTAAACTAAAACTAGTTTCGGGAAATTCAAAATTTAATTTATTATGTATTTCTGCAGACAATTTCCCTTTATCTGATCATGATATTAAGCAAAAAACTTTTGAAATCTCTGCACAAAAGATGTTGAAGTTACTAAATAAAACTAAAATTTCAATTTCAAATGATGAAACCAGACATTATCTTAATGGAATATATCTTCACAAAATTAATATAGAAAATAAAGCTTTTTTATCAGGAGTAGCTACAGATAGTCATAGACTTTCTTCAAGCAGACTGGAAATTAAACAAGATACTGATTTTGAATCTATTATTTTGCCAAAAAAAACTATTTTTCAACTTATTTCTCTAGTGGAACAAAGCGCGAGTACGATAAAAATTTCTAACAACAAGTCTAAAATTAAATTTGAGATAGGTAATGGTATACTAATTTCAAAAGTTATTGATGGTCGTTTTCCAGATTATAGTAAAGTTATTCCTAAAGAGAACGACAAGGTTTTACAGGTAAAATTAAATGACTTTAAAAACTCTATAGAACGTGTGACCACCGTTTCTTCAGATCGTAAGGAAGGTTTAAGAATGACTGTTTCGAAAGATTCTTTGCAACTATCTGTAAATAACCCTAATAGCGGAGAGGGAATTGAAAACATAGAGGCTAAATTCAATTCTGAAAATATTAGTATAAGCTTCAATAGTAAATATTTAATAGATATTTCGTCTCAAATAGAAAACGATTCAATAATTATAAATTTAAAAGACGCAGGATCTCCAGTTTTAGTTACTGATTTGTCCGATAAAAACAGTTTTCATGTTGTAATGCCCATGAAAATTTGAAATATTTCTTCAATTCGTATTTTAAAACAATTTTTTTTTTTTCATTAAGTAATCATTTAATACCAATGGAAATTTAAGGAGGAGTTTCAAGCTACATTTAATTAAGTAAAAAAAAATGTTAAAATAGGAGATTAATTTCATAAATATGAGCAAACAAAAACAATCATTAGACAATAAATATAGTGCTGATTCGATCAAAGTCCTTAAAGGCTTAGATGCAGTGAGAAAAAGACCAGGAATGTATATCGGAGATACAGACGATGGCACTGGTTTGCATCATATGGTTTATGAAGTTGTAGACAATTCTATAGATGAGGCTTTAGGGGGGTATTGTAATAATATAAAAGTTACGATTAATTCTGACGATTCTGTTTCTGTGGAAGATAATGGACGAGGTATTCCAATAGATATTCATAAGGGAGAGAAAAAATCTGCCGCAGAAGTTATTATGACCCAACTTCATGCTGGAGGTAAATTTGATCATGATTCTTATAAAGTTTCAGGTGGTTTACACGGAGTGGGAGTGTCTGTTGTAAATGCTTTATCTTCGAAACTAACACTTAGAATATATAGAGATAAAAAAGAATATTTAATTCAATTTAAAGATGGCAAAGCTCAAGCTCCTTTGAAAAATGTAGGCAAAACAAATAAAACTGGAACTTTTATAAATTTTGTACCATCCAAAGATGTATTTTCCTCTACAAAGTTTAGCTCAACCATTTTGCAGAAAAGAATGAGGGAATTAGCTTTTTTAAATAAAAGCTTAACTATTACCTTACTGGATAGTTCTGGCAAAAAAACAAAAGAATACAAAAATAAATATGATGGGGGCATACAAGAATTTGTAAGTTTTTTAGACAAAAATAAAAAAACCTTACTTAATAGAAGCGAAACTAATTTATTTAAAAAACCAATTTATGTTTTAGGGGAAAAACAAAATGTTATTGTTGAATGTTCCTTGCAATGGAATTCAGGATATTCTGAAGATATGCTTCCTTTTACAAACAATATTCATCAAAAAGATGGAGGAACACATTTACTGGGATTCAAAAGTGCTTTAACTAGAGTAATAAATAAATATGCAATAGACAGCAATCTTCTTAAAAAAAATAAAATTACATTATCCGGAGATGATGTAAGAGAAGGACTAACAGGAGTTTTGTCAATTAAAGTTCCAGATCCTAAGTTTTCTTCACAAACAAAAGATAAATTAGTTTCGTCAGAAGTTAGATTTATTGTAGAGTCAATCATTAGCGATAAATTATCAACCTGGTTTGATCAAAATCCTAGCATTATAAAAATAGTATTGTTAAAAGTCGTTCAAGCCGCTGTTGCAAGAGACGTAGCACGTAAAGCAAGGGAAAGCGTGCGAAGAAAAGGATCTTTAGAACTATCTGGTCTCCCAGGAAAACTTGCTGATTGTCAAATTGGAAAAGCTGAGGGAACAGAACTTTTTATAGTAGAGGGAGACTCTGCTGGAGGATCAGCAAAACAAGGAAGAAATAGGGAATTTCAAGCAGTACTTCCATTAAGAGGTAAAATACTTAATACTTACATAGACACTAATGGATCAAAAGCACGAAATGGCAATGGTCAAGATTTACAAACAAAAGCTTTTTCCAAAATGATGTCTTCCAATGAAATTGTTACACTAATTAATGCCTTAGGAACTGGATCAAAGGATTTTAATATAGAAAACTTAAGGTATGAGAAAATTATAATCATGACAGATGCTGATGTTGATGGATCTCATATTCGAACTCTTTTGTTAACCTTATTTAATAATCATCCTTTTAACGAACTTATAGAAAAAAATCATATTTATTTAGCACAACCTCCTTTATATAAAATAACAAAAGGTTCAAAAAGTTCTTATATAAAAAATGATCAAGATTTAGAGAATTTTCTAATTAAATCTTCAGGAAAATCTAAAAAAGATGCTAAAAAAAATACCAAAGAATTTAAACAGTTTATTGAAAAAGAGAAAAGCAAAGTGAATATACAAAGATTCAAAGGTTTAGGAGAAATGAATCCTGAAGAATTGTGGCAAACAACGTTAAATCCTGCGGAGAGAACATTATTACAGGTTAAATATTCAAATAATACGAAGGAAAAATCAAAAAAAGACCAGGATTTAATCCAAATCCTTATGGGAGATGAAGTGGCTCCAAGAAAAGATTTTATAATTAGTCGAGCTTTGGAAGTTTCTAATTTAGATATATAATTTCCGAATGAAATTCTCGGAGTTTTTTACATCAAAAGATAGTGTTCAATTAGATAAAAAAACATTAGTTATTTTAAGATGGATAGCCTTAGTTGGGCAGTACTTAACAATAAGTATTGTTTTTTTTGTTTTTAGATTTGAGCTTCCTTTTTTTTATTGTTCAATGGTTATCTTAGTTGGAGTGTTAACCAATGTTTATTTGCAATTTAAATTCAAAAAAAATCAATTAAATAACTTTACATCAACTTTTTTTTTATTTTATGATCTTATTCAATTATCTTTATTATTATATTTAACAGGTGGTATAACAAATCCTTTTGCAATTTTGTTAATTGTTCCAGCGATAGTGTCGTCAACTTTTTTAAGTTTAGGCAGTACGATAAATTTATCCATTATTACTGTAATAATTTTAATAGTTTTAACAATTTACAATTTACCTTTGCCTCATTATGGTGAATTACATTTTCATGTACCAGATACGTATTTGTATGCTTTACCAATTGCAATTTTAATAACTTTAATTTTTTTGACTTATTTTGGAGTTAGATTTGGTATTGAATCTAGAAAAAGAACTGAAGCTTTAAACAAACTAGAATTAATTTTAGCTAAAGAGCACGAACTAGAATCCATTGGATTACAAGCAGCTGCTGCTGCCCATTCATTAGGAACTCCTTTATCTACTATTACTGTTATAGCTAGAGAATTGGAAAAAGAAATTGGAAATAATAAAAAGTATGCAAAAGATATTGATTTACTTTTATCACAAACAAAAAGATGTTCAGACATTTTGAGAAATCTATCCCAAGATCAGCTTAAAGAAGATAATTTTTTATCTAATACAAAAATAGAAGATTTACTTAACGAAATTGTGAGATCATTTACAGAAATTTCTGAAAAAAAAATATTACTTTCTTTAGAAAAAAATAAAGAAAACCCAACAATAGAAAGAACTTTAGAAATAACTTATGGGTTAAGAAATTTTATTGGTAATGCTGTCAAATATAGCAAGTCTAGAGTTGAAATTAATTTGGAAAGCAATAATAAAATTACTAAAGTAGAGGTTAGTGATGATGGCCCAGGGTTTTCGGAAGATATCATTGGTGTATTAGGAGAACCTTATATTAGATCAAAGAATAAAGTGATTAGTTCCAAATCTGGATTGGGGCTTGGCACTTTCATAGGAAAAACTCTTTTGGAAAGAAAGAGAGCAAAAGTTAAATTTAGTAAATCTTCTAAATTAGATGGCGCAACAGTGATTATCGAGTGGTTAACAAAAGATTTAATTAATATTTAATTTTTTTGAAATTCAAAAGTATAAGAAATTATTTTATATACCAATTTTGCGGCTAAAAAATTATAACAATCAAATCCCTTAATGGGTGATAATTCGTTTAAATCAGCGCCAACAATTTTGGAGAATTTTGCTGCTATTTTAATAATTTCAATTGTTTCGTCCCAAAATAAGCCACCTGGTTCTGGGGTTCCAGTAGCTGGCATTAAGCTGGAATCTAAACCATCTACATCAAAGGTTAAATATACTTTTTTATTTTTTATAATTTTTTTAAATTCATTCAAGTTCCATTTCAGCTTGTCTTTTGCCCAAAAAATATTTATTCTTTTTTTATTTTTTTTTAAGAATGGTATTTCAGTTGATGAGATATTTCTGATGCCAAATGATACTAAACTTACATTAGAATTATCCAAACATCTTCTGATTGCTGAGGCATGAGAGAACTTATTACCATTGTAACTATTTCTTAAGTCAGCATGTGCATCAAAGTGAAGTAAGCATATTTTACCAAATTTTTTTATAAAAGGTCTAATAGCACCAGGAGTTAAAGAGTGTTCTCCACCCAGCACAAAGGGAAATTTTTCTCTTTCTAATAATATTTTATTTATATTTTCTATTTGTTTAAGAGCGTTTAAAATATTTTTTTTAATAGGAAATGGTTTTAAAGTTTTTATACCTATATGTTTGTGGGGTTCTTTATTTAAATCTTCGTCAAATAATTCTACTTGATGGGATGCTTTAATTATTTCTTTTGGGCCTTTATTTGTGCCTCCGCCATAACTTACAGTTTTTTCGATACCAAATGGTACTACAACAACTTTTTCCTTTATTTTAGATTTATTATCTATTCCAAGAAACCCTTTTTTATTTGAAAGATATTTCAATTTTTAACCAAATATATTTGAAAAACTTTTACGTTGTCTTTCTTTCCAGAGATTACGGTGATACGCATCGCTTGCTATAAGCGGCAGAACGCTTGTAGCTTCAGCAAAAACCATTTGTTCTTTTGAAGTATCTACTTTCCCCCAAGAACTAGCTTCTTTAAGTGTGGAACTACTACAAGCCCCATCTCTTGTGTCAGCTACTGTAATTTGTACAGCATATTTGTGCATATCAACGTTTTTTCCTAAAAGTTCTGCACATACAACAGTATCTTGAACAAAGTTTTTTGGCACACCCCCACCAATCATAAAGACTCCTGAGGCTTTAGATTTTATTTTTATTTCAGTTAATTCTCTGAATTCTCTAATAGAGTCGATAGTTATACATTTTTTTGGATTTTTTTCTTGATGCATTACTAGTCCAAATCCTGCACTAGAATCAGTAAATGCGGGGCAGAATATAGGCACATTATTATCATAAGCGGTTTCAATTAATGAATCTCTTTTTTTTGCATTAGTTTTTAAATATTTTCCTATCTCTCTAATAAATTCGCGGGAAGTATAAGGTTTTGGTTCTAAACTATCAGCTATTTCGCAGATCGTTTTATCACATGCCTGAAGTTGTTCTTCGTCTATATAAGTATCGTATATTCTATCTATGTAATTTTCTCTCAATTGAGCGTCATCTTGAAATTGTGATCCTTGATAATGTTTGAATCCTAATGCTTCAAAAAAATCCATATCTATAATCGATGCTCCAGTAGCAACTATCACATCAACCATATTATACTTAATCATATCAGAATATATTTTCATACAGCCTGCAGCTGATGTTGAGCCTGCCAGAGTTAAAAAAATTGTACAATTTTTGTCTGCCAACATTTCATTAAAAATACCAGAAGCTTTAGCAGTGTCTCTTGATGTAAACGACATTTTGTCCATCGAATCTATAATTTTTCTTGAGTCAAAGGAGGTAATATCAATATGTTCGACAGGTTTTTCTAGAAAGGCCTTTTTGTTGTGGCCTAACTTCGATTTTTTTGTATTCATTTAAGCAACAAGATAACTAGATGAGCTTTCTTTTTCGTACATAGACATTATAGGTTTATCTTTTACTTCAAAAATCTGATTTGAATAAAACCCATTAAATTTTGTTCTAAAGGTTAAAGAATATGCTCCTAACTGACCTACTTCAATATAATCTCCTTCTTTTAAGTTATTGGGCAGAAGAAAAGGACCTTTCATATAATCAATGCTATCACAAGTAGGTCCATATAAACTATAAGAAGTTAATTTTTTTGATGTCATTCTACCATTAGGTATCATTCGTGTAGGTAGCACAAAATTAGGAACACCTGCATCAAATAAACTACCATAAGTTCCATCATTAATATAAAGTTTTTGTTTTTTTCTTAGAACAACTCTCACTATTGAAGATCCACTTTCCGCAACTAAAGCTCTCCCAGGCTCACAGATCAGTTCTGGTTTATTTTCTAGTTTTAAATTCTCAAAAGCCTTTTTTATTTCACCTAGATAATTTTCGAGAGGCTGGGGATTTAAATCAGGATATACAGAAGGAAATCCTCCTCCAACGTTTATAAAATCTGGTAATATTTTTGTCTTTTTAATTATATTCCCTAAATCACGGATTCCTTTAGCATAAGAAATAGGATGCATGCATTGCGAACCCACATGAAAACTTAAGCCAACTTTTTTTGCGTGGGCTTTAGCAAGCCTTAACAATCCTAAAGCTTCATTAGGTAGTGCTCCAAATTTTTGAGATAAATCTATTTCGGCATGTTCATTAGATATAGAAACTCTTACGTAGAGAACTAAATCTTTGGCATTATTTGTAGCCTCAATAATTTTTTGTAATTCATCCCGTGTATCAAAAGCAAAATCTTTAATATCATAATTTAAGTATGCTTCTTTTATATGTTCTCTACTTTTGATAGTATTCATGTAGTATGCTCTAGAGTTAGGTAAAATTTTTCTAATTAATTTAATTTCATTAATTGAAGCAACATCAAAATTATTAATGCCGTTTTCACCGACATACTTAATTATTTTTTCATTTGGATTAGTCTTTACTGCGTAAAGTATTTTTCCTGGAAAATTATTTTTAAACCAACCGCAAGCTGATTTAATCGAATTAGGTCTTATGCAATAAACTGGATCTACTGGTCGAACAATATTAACCAGTTCGTCAACCGAGTTAAATTTTTGCATCTCATTAGTCCCCTTTTTTATTTAACATAAAAAATTTAAAAAAAAACTCTATAAAATCGCTTTTAACGAAATGATAAGTAATGTAAAGCATAAATTTACCCCTTGAAAAATTTTTTTTCGAACATAAATAACCTTCAGAACAAAATAAAAATAAAAAAATGAGAGCAGAGCAAAATAAAACAAATATCAAAAAAATCGCTGATTTTGCTGATAAATCGCTACTTATCGTGGATGACGATACTCCTCTTAGAGATAGGTTGGCTCGAGCAATGGAAAAAAAAGGTTTTAAAGTGACCCAAGCAGAGAGCGTTAAACAGGGGATAAATGCGGTTAAAAATGCACCTCCAGCGTTTGCTGTGGTTGATCTCAGATTAGGTGATGGTAGTGGATTAGAGGTTGTGAGAGAAATTCACAAAATAAAAGAAGACAGCAAAGTCATAATGCTTACAGGATATGGAAATATACCAACTGCAGTTGCAGCCGTTAAAGCGGGAGCTATTGATTATATACCTAAACCGGCAGATGCAGACGATGTAGAAAATGCTCTTTTAGCATCACCTGAGTCTAAAGCCATTCCTCCAGAAAATCCTATGTCTGCTGACAGAGTTAAGTGGGAACACATTCACAGAGTCTTTGAGTTGTGTAATAGAAATGTCTCAGAAACTGCTCGTAGACTTAAAATGCATAGAAGAACTTTACAAAGAATTTTGTCTAAAAGATCTCCTAGGTAATTCTAATTAATTTTTTAGCTTTTAAGAGAGTTGGTGTTAAAACTAACAATAGTAAAATTTTGAATAACTCAGCTAATAAGAAAGGTTGAGCACCAAACTTAAATATCGGTTTGTCCCATCCAATTAATATACCCAACCATAGCATACCAAGAATATAAATAAAACTTACAGAAAATACTAATTTTAAAAAAGTATTTATTAGTCCTTTGTCGTATTTGAATAAACCAGCAAAATATACAGCAAACAGAAAACCAATTAAGTAACCCATTGTAGGTCCAATAAAATATAATATACCAATACCTTTTTCAGGAGAGTTTGCAAATACTGGTAAACCTACTATTCCTTCAAGAAGATAAAGTGTTACTGTTGCTAATCCAACTTTATATCCTAAAGTTATTCCAATTAGTAATATTACAAAAGTTTGCATAGTCATTGGCACAGGATAAAAAGGAATTTTTATTTTTGCAGATATTGTAATTAGAATAGATCCTATTATTGCTATGAATAATAACTTTATAATTTTTTGAATCTTTGTTGTTTTGCCAACTGCTTCCATATTTACTACAATACTACTTTTTTTAGTTAAATCTAGCTTTTTGTGAGATCAATAAACACATCTTCTAAATCACCCTCATCTATTGAAATATCATAGATTTCCATTCCAGCCTTTTTTACTTTATTTATTATTTCATCTATCTTGAGTTTATTTCTTTCGTAAGAAACTGTTATTTCATTTTTTGAATTATATAAAAATTTAATTCCCTGAAAATCACTCGTATTGATTTTGTTTACTTTATCTACCTTAAAAATTATTTTTTTAGTTTTGATACTATCTAGCAAATTTTCTGTTGTATCCAGTTTAATTAAATTTCCTTTATTTATAATTGCTATTCTATTGCACATTTCTTCCGCTTCATACATTAAATGAGTAGTCAAAATTATTGTTACACCTTGTCTATTTAGTTCTCTAACATTGTTCCACAGGTTTTTTTTAAGCACGACATCCACTCCAGCGGTAGGTTCATCTAAAACCAAAATGGGTGGTCTATGAACCATTGCTTTTGCGATTAATAATCTTCTCTTCATGCCACCTGACAAACTTCTTGCATAGGAATTGGCTTGCTTTTCAAGAGAGACTAATTTTAATATAGTATCTGTTATTCTATCTTTTTTTGGGATTCCATATAAACCAGCTTGTAACTCTAAAAGATTTTTAGGACTAAAAAATGCGTCCAAGTTTAATTCTTGAGGAACAATTCCAATGGATGATCTGACTTGTCTTGGATTTTTGTCTAAATCAAAACCCCAAACATTAACATGACCATAGTTTTTTATTACCGTTCCAGCGAGGATATTTAAAAAAGTTGTTTTACCAGCTCCATTTGGGCCAAGTAATCCAAAAATTTCACCCTGTTTCACCTCTAAGTTTAAATTGTTCAGAGCTTTAATCTCTTCAGAAGATTTTTTAGAATAAATTTTCGTTAATTTTTCTACTTTTAGAGCATTTTTATTATTCATGATGATTTAGCTTTTATATATCCATAACAATAATTAAAATAGGTTAATATTAGTCTATGAATTCCATAAAAAAAACTGACCATTTTTACCTCATTGATGGATCAGGTTATATTTTTAGGGCATATTATGCATTACCTCCACTTTCAAGAAAAAGTGATGGAATGCCAACCGGCGCTGTAAATGGATTTTGTAATATGCTTTACAAACTTCTTGAAGACTCACGATCTGATGATAGCAAAAATAAGCCTACTCATTTTGCGGTTATTTTTGATTCTGCAAGAAAAAATTTTAGAAATGATATATATAAAGATTACAAAGCCAATCGCACTGAAGCGCCCGAAGATCTTGTTCCACAGTTTGATTATATAAGAAAGTCAGTAGAAGCTTTCAATATTACTTCTGCAGAAATGCTTAATTACGAAGCTGATGATTTAATTGCTACTTACACGAATCAAATATTAAAAAAAGGAGCAAAAGTAACAATTATTTCAGGGGATAAAGATCTCATGCAATTAGTAAAACCCGGAGTAAGACTTTATGATCCAATGAAAAGTAAAGTTTTGGGTGAAAAAGAAGTTAAAGAGAAATTTGGAGTTGAACCTAACAAAGTTATTGACGTTCAAGCTTTGGCAGGAGACTCATCCGATAATGTTCCCGGAGTTCCAGGTATCGGAATTAAAACTGCAGCTGAGCTTATTAACAAATATAAATCATTAGATAAGCTTTTAGAAAGGGCTAATGAAATTCCACAAAATAAAAGAAGGGAAACAATTTTAAAAAACAAAGATAAAGCTATTTTAAGTCATAAGTTAGTGAAACTAAAACAAGATGTTCCTGTTAAGACAAAAATAGAAACTTTTATTTTAAGAGCAATTAATAAAGAAAAACTTTATGAATTTTTAAGAGAAATGGAATTTAATCGATTGCTTAGTCAGGTTATTTCTAATTATGGCGATTCTGCCAAAGAAAAAATTAAAATTAGCGAAGGTTCTGCAAAATTTGATTTAAAAAAATATGAAACAATTCTGAAAATTAACGATCTGGAAAAGTTAATACAAAAAATAGAAGAACAAGGAGTAGTTGCTGTTGATACAGAAACTAACTCTTTGAATCCACACGAAGCAGACCTAGTAGGTATTTCTTTATGTTATAATACTGACAAATCATTTTATATTCCTTTAGAGCATGCCACGGATAAAACTTTAGACAAAAGATCAGTTTTAGAAAGACTAAAAAAAATTTTGGAAGATAAAAGTATAAAGAAAATTGGCCAGAACATAAAATTTGATTACATTATTCTTTTACGGAATAAAATAAAATTAAACTCAATAGAAGATACCATGCTGATGTCTTATGCGCTTGATGCTGGAAAACATAGACATAATATGAATAATTTGTCCGAAGTTCATTTAAATCATAAACCCATATCATTCAAAGAAGTTACTGGTTCAGGAAAAAAACAAATAAGTTTTGAAAAAGTACCAATAAAATTGGCTACTCAATATGCAGCGGAAGATGCAGATGTAACTTTTAGATTGTATGAGTTTTTTAAAACGAGATTAAATCAAGAAAAAATTTTAAAAATTTATGAGTTGTTTGAAAAACCTATGATAAATTTATTAGCCCAAATGGAAATGAAAGGTGTCAAAATAAATTCCAATTTTTTAAATATTCTTTCAAATAAATTTAACAATAAAATAAAAAAATTAGAAAAAGAAATTTTTGAACAAGCGAAAAGGGAGTTTAATATTGGATCACCAAAGCAATTGGGGGAAGTGTTATATAATGAGTTGAAAATATCAGTTCTTAAAAAAACAAAAAAAGGTGGATTTGCAACTAGTGCAAGTGTACTTGAAGATCTTGCTTTTAAGGGTCATAAATTGCCAAAATATGTATTAGATTGGAGGCAACTAACTAAATTAAAAAATACTTATACGGATGCTCTTCCTGAACATTTAAATTTAAAGACTAATAGAGTTCACACCTCTTTTCTGTTGGCTGCCACTACAACCGGTAGATTAGCATCCAGTGAACCTAATTTACAAAATATACCGATAAAAACAGAGGATGGTAAAGAAATTAGAAAAGCTTTTATTGCAGAAAAAGATCATTCTTTAATTTCTGCAGACTATAATCAAATAGAAATGCGTATTCTTGCAGATATTGCTGATGTAAAAGAATTAAAAAAAGCATTTAAAAATAATGAAGATATACATTCTTTGACGGCCAGTCAGGTTTTTAATATTCCCATTGAAAAAATTGACAACGAGACAAGAAGAAGAGCAAAAGCAATAAATTTCGGTATCATTTATGGAATTTCTCAATATGGATTAGCTAAACAAATATCAGTTTCTAATCAGGAGGCCGCAGAGTTTTTAAAATTATATTTTAAACGATTTCCTGAAATTAAGGACTATATGAATACCACGATAAATTTTTGTAGAAAAAACGGTTACGTAAAAAATGTTTTCGGAAGAAAATGTCATATCATAGCAATAAATGATAAAAATTATAATGTTAGAAATTTTCAAGAACGAGCTGCAATAAATGCTCCTATCCAAGGATCAGCAGCAGACATAATGAGGTTGGCAATGATAAAAATAAATGAAGTTTTAAATAAAAACCTTGAATACAAAACTCAAATGCTTTTGCAAATACACGACGAATTGGTATTTGAAAGCCCAAAAAACGAAATTGCTAAGATTGTGCCAATTATTAAACAAAATATGTCTGATGTATCAGACTGTGAGTACTATAAATTTTCAATACCTCTTACTGTTGATATAAATTTTGGTGATAATTGGGGTGAAGCGCATTAATTGTTCTAACACTTGCCCAATTTGTGACAATTTAGTATTTCTATATTATAGCTTGTTTTAAATTATGAGTCACACAATTGCACTGGTTGATGATGATAGAAACATACTTACCAGCATAAGTATGGCACTAGAAAACGAAGGTTTTAGTGTCCAAACATATATTGATGCTGAAAGTGCGCTAGTTGGAATTAGCAGGAACCCACCAGACATAGCCGTTATAGATATTAAAATGCCTAGAATGGATGGAGAAGAGTTACTTAAGAGGTTGAGAAAAAAAACATCAATACCAATATTATTTTTAACTTCAAAAGACGAAGAGGTTGATGAATTGCTGGGTTTAAAATTAGGTGCTGATGATTTTATAAAAAAATCTGGTGGCTTTTCAATAAAGGTGTTAATCGAAAGAATAAGGGTTCAGCTAAGAAAAAAAAATAGTAGTGTGGAAGAAACCAAAAATTTAATTAAACATGGCAAACTTAAACTGGATCCTTCTCAGCTTGAATGTGAATGGAATGGAAAATCTTTACCCGAAAAACTTACTACAACAGAATTTTTAATTGTGAAAGAGTTAGCTAAGAGACCAGGAATAATTAAGGAAAGAGCACAGTTGATGGATATAGCTTATAAAGATAATACTGATATTGAGGACCGGACTATAGATAGTCATGTCAAAAGAATTAGGAAAAAATTTAAGAAAGTTGATCAAAGTTTTTCAGCCATCGAAACAAGATACGGCAGTGGTTATAGGTGGAATGTTAATTAATGAAGTTTAATTTTTTTAGAGCAAGTTCAATTCTCAGAAAATTTTTAGTTTTTAATTTAATTGTTTTTTTGGTTTTGGGCATGTTTACTTTTTTATATCTAAAAGCTATAAAGCCCAATTTGGTTGTAGATAGATCCACCCAGCATTTGGAAATTATAAAAAATACTACAGATCATATTAATAGATTAAACATTGAATTCACCAAAGAAAGCATTACTGAATTTTTACTTGGCGCAAGGTTTTTATTTCAAAATTTGGATCGTGTTCAGTTATATGATTTAAATTCCAATTTATTGGCAGACACAGATACTTTAGATTTAGCAGAAGATATTTTTGTAATGAATCAAGATGTTCAAGAAACACCCATTGATAGATCTGACGAAAAAGTAGATGTAAGTGAAAATAAACTAATAACTAAGACAACAACTTTTAACACAGAAAAATATGTAAGCCAATATTCAAAACAAAGAAACGTTAATGAAAAATTAGTAATTGGTGAAACAATAAACAATAATTTTTATGTTATGACCATAAACTCAGTCATGATAAATGATGAGAGCAAAGGATATATTATTGTTTCAGAAATCGCGAATGAAATATTAGTAGCAGTAGAAGAAAGAAAAAATTTTATACTAAGAACAGTTTTTTCTATAGCGTTAGTCATTTTGATTTTTTCAGTTTTTTTAAATAAATACATTTTAAAACCTATAAGAGCTCTAGTTCTTTACACAAAAGCTATTAAAGAAAAAGACGAAAAAATTGATAAACATGAAAAATACTTTTTAAGAAAAGATGAAGTTGGCCAATTATCCAGATCCTTAAATGAGATGACAGAGAATCTTTATAAAAGGATAGATGTAGCAGAAACATTTTCTTCAGATTTAGCTCATGAAATAAGAAATCCTTTAACTTCGTTAAAAGGTGCATCTGAAGTATTAGAAAATACAGCGGACGAAGATAAGAGAAAAAAACTCATCAAAGTTATCAGTCATGATGTGGAAAGAATTGAGAGATTGATTACTGATTATAGCCAAATGCTAAAAGATGAAGCCTATTTATCTAGAACAAAAATGAAAAAAATTAATTTATCAAATGTAGTAAATTCTGTAGTTGAAGATTTTAATAGCGATCTTATAAATTCTAAAAAAAATATAAAAATTACTATAAACAATTCTAAACTGAACGGATCTAAACTTAATGTTTTAGGAGTAGAGAGCAAACTCGAACAAATTATTGCAAATCTTTTGGATAATGCAGTATCTTTTAGTCCGTCAAATAGCAAGATCTCAGTACTTTGTGATATTAAAAAAAGTGATGCAAGATTAGTTTTTGAAGATGAAGGACCAGGTTTTAATGAAAAAAATATTGATAAAATTTTTAATAGATTTTATAGCAATAGACCAGAAAAATTTGGAGAGCACTCTGGTTTGGGCCTTAATATTGTAAAGAACATAATAGAGCTTCACGGAGGTTCTGTCATAGCATCAAATCAATCTGGTAATAAAAAAGGTGCAAGAATTGAGGTTCTATTGCCGATTTATAAATAAATTAAGCAAAAAGTTGATAATTTTAACTTAAATTGTTAAATAAGAGCCAATTATGTCCCAAGATTTTAAAGTAAAAGATATAAACCAAGCAGATTTTGGTAGAAAAGAAATTTCAATAGCCGAAACCGAAATGCCAGGTTTAATGGCGTTAAGAAAAGAGTACAAAGGAAAAAATCCTCTTAAAGGTGCAAGAATTTTAGGCTGTTTACATATGACAATTCAAACTGCAGTACTGATCGAAACTTTAATAGAACTCGGAGCTGATGTTAGATGGTCCTCTTGTAATATTTTTTCAACACAAGATCATGCAGCAGCAGCAATAGCAAAGGCTGGAATTCCAGTTTATGCATGGAAAGGTGAAACAGAAGAGGAGTATTGGTGGTGTATAAAACAAACCATAGAAGGAAAAAAAGATTGGAAACCGAATATGCTACTAGATGACGGAGGAGACTTAACAGCTTTAATGCATAAAGATTATAAAGACCTATTAAAATCTGTCAAAGGTTTATCAGAAGAAACAACCACAGGAATTAAAGCATTAAAAAAAATGGAAGCTGAAAAAAAACTTTTAGTACCAGCAATTAACGTTAATGATTCAGTCACTAAATCAAAATTTGACAATCTTTACGGCTGCAGAGAAAGTTTGGTTGATGGAATTAAAAGAGCTACCGATGTTATGATGTCAGGCAAAACAGCTATAGTTGCAGGATTTGGCGATGTTGGGAAAGGTAGCGCAGCTTCATTAAGGCAAAGTGGCGCTAGAGTAATGGTAACAGAAGCTGATCCCATTTGTGCTCTACAAGCTGCAATGGAAGGATATGAGGTGGTATTGATGGATGAAGCAATCGGTAATGCAGATATAGTTGTAACCGCAACAGGAAATAAAGATATTGTTACAGCAGATCACATGAGAAAAATGAAGGACCGTTCAATACTATGTAATATTGGACACTTTGATAATGAAATTCAGGTAGAAGCTTTAAAAAATTATAAATGGAATGAAATTAAACCACAGGTACATGAGATTGAATTTCCAGACAAAAAAAGAATACTTCTTCTTGCTGAAGGAAGACTAGTTAATTTGGGGTGTGCAACAGGTCACCCCAGTTTCGTTATGAGTGCCTCTTTTACAAATCAGACTATTGCCCAAATAGAACTTTGGAATAATTCTGATAAATATGAAAATAAAGTTTATGTTTTACCCAAACATTTAGATGAAAAAGTTGCGATGCTTCATTTAAAAAAAGTCGGAGCTAAACTTACAAAACTGTCAAAAGAACAAGCAGATTATATTAGCGTAGATGCTAAAGGACCATTTAAATCGGATAGCTATCGCTACTAATAATTAGTAGTAAAATGGAAATTGGTTCGTTAAAAGAAACACAAATTTTATCTAAAAAAATTTCAAAAATTATAAGTCCAGGAGATGTTATTTTTCTTTATGGGGAAATTGGAGTAGGCAAGACAACATTTGTTCGTTTTCTTATAAATCATCTAGAAGTTGAAAATGGAATTAAAAAAAACGATGTATTAAGTCCCACGTTCAATATAGTTTATGATTACGATATTGGTAAAACAAAAGTTCATCATTATGATTTATATAGATTAAAAAATTACAGGGATATCTTAGAGCTGGGGATGTTTGAAACATCAAAAAGTCATATTAAAATTATAGAATGGCCAGAACTTATTGATTCTAAACCAAAAGATAGAATTGACATTTTTTTTCAATATTCGCAACCAGAAGATTCAAGAAAAGTTACGATTGCTGGTTTTGGAAAGTGGAAAGATTATAATTTTGATGAAATCTAAAATATTACCAATTGGTGGCGATGCTTCATTCAGACAATTTTATAGATTTATTTCAAATAAAGAAAGTAGAATTATAGTATTTACTGAAAAAGAGAAATATAAAAATTTAATTGCTTATTCAGCTATAAATAAATTTTTAAGAAAAAATAAAATACTCTGCCCTAAGCTTTTTGGTTATAATATAAAAAAAGGTATTATTATTATTGAAGATTTTGGAAATTTGTCTTTTCATAGAATCTTATCAAATCAAAAAAACAAAATGGTAATTTATAAAAAACTTGTGGATTTATTATTAAAAATTCAAAAAATAAAGCCAAAGCGAAAAATAGAAAGTATTATTTCAAAACCGCATCCAATTAATAAATATTCATCTAAATATTTACACAAAGAATCAGATTTATTTTTTGAATGGTATCTACCATTTTTTTTTAAAAGAAAAAATATTTATAATATTAAAAAAAAAATGAAAAAAATTTTATCAAAACTTTATAATAATTTAAATTATGGAAATACTTTTTTTGTACATAGAGATTACCATTCACAGAATTTAATGAAAGTTGGAAAAAAAGTTGGGCTAATAGATAGCCAGGATGCTTTAATTGGAAACCCTGCTTATGATCTTGTCTCTTTGATAGATGATGTGAGAATAAAAACTTCCAAAAAAATTAAAATTAAAATTTATAACTATTATTTAAAAAAAAGATCTAAAATTTATAAGCTTGATCAGCAAAAATTTTTGGATGATTTTCATATACTCTCTGTGCAAAGAAGTTTGAAAATAATTGGTATTTTTTCGAGACTTTATAAAAGAGACAAAAAAAATGTCTATTTAAAATTGATACCATACACCTGGAAATTATTAGAAATGAGAATGAATTTAAAAATCTTTTCAGAGTTAAAAGGTATTCTTGATAAGAATATACCTAAAAAAATTAGAAGAAAGATCATTCTTTCATGAATATACCAGTTCTTTTCCCAAAAATTTTTGATCACCCATTTACTTATAAAAGCGAAATTCCGGGATCATTAAATCCTGGAGATTTTGTACAAGCACCTTTTGGTTCTAAAGAAATTACAGGTGTTGTTTGGCCCTACGAAGAAAAAACTGATAAAAAGTTTAAAATCAAAAAAATTTCAAAAAAAATAAATGTAAAAAATTTAAATCCTTCAATGATAAATTTTATATCTTGGTTTTCAAAATATAATCTTGTTCCTTTAGGTATGTCACTTAAAATGTGTTTACTAAATCAGGATGTAGTCCAAAAATCTTTCCATCAAGAATTTGAAAAATTTAAAATTAAAATAAATAAAAATAAATTTTTACTAAATTCTGAGCAGAAAAAATCATTAAATTTTATGAGAAGTGTAGGAGACAAATATAATGTTACTGTACTTGAAGGTGTTACTGGATCAGGTAAAACTTTAGTTTATTTTAACAGAATAAAAGATGTTATTGATAGAGGTTTACAAGCGTTGATCCTTCTTCCTGAGATAGCCCTCACAAATCAGTTTAGCAGAAGATTCAAGGAATTTTTTGGAGCTGATCCGGCAATTTGGCACTCGGGAACTACAAAAAAAAATAAATCAATAATTTGGAAAGGCATAACAGAGGAAAAAATTAAAATAGTTATTGGAGCAAGATCATCACTTTTTTTGCCATTTAAGAATTTAGGTATCATTATAGTTGATGAAGAACACGATGCATCTTACAAGCAAGATCAGGGAATTTCATACAATGCAAGAGATATGGCAATTACCAGAGCTTCTTTAGAAGAGATTCCTATAAATTTAGTGACATCTATACCATCCATCGAAACATATAATAATATTATTAATAAGAGATATTATATAACTAAACTTCACAAAAGATTTAAAGAAGCCTCATTACCAAATATTGAAATTATTAATTTACATTCTGAGCTTTTAAAAAAAAAAGAAACTTGGATAGCTAATAAGACCTTAAATAAAGTTAATAAATATTTAGATAAAGGGGATCAAGTGTTATTTTTTTTGAACAGAAGAGGTTATGCTCCTTTTGTGACATGCAGAAGATGTGGATATAAATTTCAATGTCCTAATTGTACCGTAAATTTAAATTTTCATAAAAAATTAAATAAGCTACTTTGCCATTATTGTGGACATAAATCTTTTTTATCAAGACTTTGTACAGATAAAAAAAAATGTGAACTATTATTTTATGGCCCAGGTGTAGAGAGAATTTTTGCTGAATTAAAAAAAATATATCCTAATAAAAAAATAGCTATATTTTCAAGTGATACACTAAAAAAAAATAAATATACTAGCTCACTTTTAAAAAAAGTCGAAAAAAACAGAATAGATATTCTAGTAGGTACCCAGCTGTTATCAAAAGGTTTTCATTTTCCAAAATTAAATTGCATTGTTGTTGTTGACACAGATTTTTCTTCTCATGGGTATGATCTTAGAGCAGCCGAAAAAAATATTCAGCTATATCATCAACTAAGTGGAAGAGCGGGACGAGAAGGCAATGCATCAACGATTTATTTTCAAACATATCATCCAGATGACGATGTTCTTTTAAATATATCTAAAAATGATCCACATGCCTTTTTGCAAAAAGAATTGTTATTAAGAAAAGAAAAAAAACTACCTCCATTTTATCGTCTTATATCTTTAATTATTTCAGGCAAAAGTGAGCTTTCAATAATGAAGTTTGCTGTGAATATAAAATCTAAGCTACCTAAAATTAGTGATGTAAATGTTTTGGGTCCTGTACTTGCGCCAATAACAAAATTAAAACAGAAATATAGGTGTAGGATTTTAATAAGGTACCCAAAAAATTTGTTTATACAGAAATATTTGTCTCAGTCGTTAAATAAAATTAAAATGGTATCAGGAATAAAACTAGAGGTTGATGTCGACCCAATTAACTTCAGTTAAACAGAGGATTTTTTAGTTTTAAGAAGACAAAAAGATACAATAGAAAATGTTGAATTTACTAATATAATCTCATACAACACAAGTCTTTTAGGAGAAAAATTGAATTCAAAATCAACATTTTCAAATTCTACTTCAAAAAGTTATGCGCTAGCACTTTATGAACTTTCTAATGAAAATTCTGATCTAGATAAAGTAGAGCTTGGAATGAAAGGATTAAAAAAATTATTAAAAGAAAGTCCTGATTTTAGAGAAATGATTTTAAGCCCAACAGTAGCAAAAGAAGATAAAAAGAATATTATATTCAAAATAGCTGAAAAAAATAATTTTTCACAAACTTTAAAAAAATTTTTAGGCTTTGTAGCTATAAAAAATAGATTATTTTTTTTAAATAAAATTATTGAAAGTTTTTTAAATTTAGCCTCAGATAACAAAGGTGAATTAAAAGCAAAATTAGTCTCATCAAAAGAATTATCTACAGAAGAACTAAAAAAAATTCATGAAGAGCTGTCTAAGGATTTTAAATCTCCGCTTAATATAGATTATAAATATGATCCTTATTTAATAGCTGGATTAATTATTCAAGTTGGAAGCGTTATGGTTGACACTTCAATTAAAACAAAGTTAAAAAAATTAGAAAAGAAAATGTTAGAGACATAATATGCAAATTAATCCTTCAGAAGTCACAAAAATTTTAAAAGAGCAAATTAAAAAATTTGGGGAGAAGGCCGAGATATCAGAAGTAGGCCAAGTACTTTCAGTCGGAGATGGTATCGCTAGAGTTTACGGTTTGGATAATGTCCAAGCTGGAGAGATGGTAGAATTTTCTGGAGGAATAAAAGGCATGGCTCTAAACTTAGAAAAAGACAATGTAGGAGTAGTTATCTTTGGTGACGACAGATCAATTAAAGAAGGAGATGTTGTTAAAAGAACTGGAGCAATTGTAGATACACCTGTCGGAAAAAATTTATTAGGACGAGTGGTTGATGCATTAGGAAACCCAATTGATGGCAAAGGTGATCTAGACAAAAAACTGGAAAGAAAGAGAGTAGATGTAAAGGCGCCAGGCATAATTCCAAGACAATCAGTAAATCAACCTATGCAAACAGGACTAAAGGCTATTGATAGCTTAATTCCAATTGGAAGAGGACAAAGAGAATTAATTATAGGTGATAGACAGACAGGAAAAACAGCAGTGGCTATAGATACAATTATAAATCAAAAGGAAATAAATAAATCTGGTGAAGAGAAAGACAAACTGTATTGTATCTATGTTGCTATTGGGCAAAAAAGATCAACCGTTGCTCAAATCGTAAAATCTTTAGAAGATGCTGGTGCCATGGAATATACAACTATTGTTTCTGCTACAGCATCCGATCCTGCTCCACTTCAATTTTTAGCTCCATACACTGGCTGCACCATGGGAGAATATTTTAGAGATAATGGAATGCATGCACTTATTATTTATGATGATTTATCTAAACAAGCTGTTGCTTACAGACAAATGTCATTGTTGCTAAGAAGACCACCAGGAAGAGAAGCATATCCAGGAGATGTTTTTTATCTTCATAGTAGATTACTTGAGAGAGCAGCAAAACTTAATGATGATAAAGGTGGAGGATCATTAACGGCACTACCAATTATCGAAACACAAGCTGGAGATGTTTCAGCATATATTCCAACTAATGTAATTTCTATTACAGATGGACAAATTTTTTTAGAAACAGAATTATTTAATCAAGGTATAAGACCAGCAGTTAATGTAGGATTATCAGTTTCTAGAGTAGGATCTGCTGCCCAGACTAAAGCAATGAAAAAAGTTGCCGGTTCAATAAAATTGGAATTAGCCCAATATAGAGAAATGGCTGCCTTCGCTCAGTTTGGTTCAGATTTGGATGTTTCTACGCAAAAGTTATTAAATAGAGGTTCTAAATTAACTGAGCTTTTGAAACAAGATCAATACTCACCAATGCCAGTAGCGCAGCAAGTAATTGCCGTGTTCTCAGGTGTAAGAGGTTTTTTGGATGATGTAGAACTTGTCAATATCAAGAGTATAGAGAAGCAAATTTATGAAGAAGTAAAGTCTGCCGACCCCGAAATTATTGATAGTATTAATAATACTGGAAAATTGGAAGAGGAAATAGAAAAAAAATTAATATCAATAATAGAAAAATTTAAAAAAAAATAAGTTAAATTAAATGCCAAGTTTAGATGATTTAAAAAAAAGAATTACTAGTGTTAAATCAACACAAAAAATAACAAAGGCGATGAAAATGGTAGCAGCAGCTAAATTGAGAAGAGCACAAGAAAGCGCTGAAAAAGGAAGACCATTTTCAGAAAAAATGAACAATATAATTCTTAATTTAAGCAACTCGATTTCTGACAAAGAAAATGCTTCTAAATTTTTAATTGGCACTGGGAAAGATAACATTCATTTATGTGTTGTTATTACAGCTGATAGAGGCTTATGTGGTGGATTTAATACAAATATATGCCGTATGGCTAAAACATATTTTGAAAAAATTTTGAAAGAAGGAAAAACATTAAAAATTTTTACTGTGGGGTCAAAGGGCAATGATCAATTAAAACGTGTATATGGCAATTACATAATTGAAAAAATGCATTTTAAGGGACTGAAAAAAATTACTTACAAAGAAGCAGAAGACGTTGGAGAAAAAATTATAAAATTATTTAACGAAGGTCAATTTGATATTTGTAAAATATTTTATAATAAGTTTAAAAATGTAATCACACAAATTCCTCAAGCTCAGCAAATTATACCTATTGAAAACAACACGAAAACTAAAGATGAAAATAAATCAGAAAATTTTTATGAATTTGAACCAGAAGAAAATGAAATTTTAGAAGATTTGCTTCCACGTAATATTTCTACGCAAATTTTTAAAGCTTTTCTCGAAAATGCAGCTAGCGAGCAAGGTTCAAGAATGACTGCAATGGATAATGCAACTAGAAATGCTGGTGATTTGGTTGATAAATTAACAATCACTTACAATAGAAGCAGGCAAGCGGCTATTACAAAAGAACTTATTGAAATTATATCAGGAGCAGAAAGTTTATAATAATGAGCAATAAATTAGGAAAGATCACGCAAGTTATAGGAGCTGTAGTAGACGTTCAATTCGAGAGTCAATTGCCTGAAATATTAACTGCGTTAGAGTGCGATAATAGTGGAAATCGACTTGTATTAGAAGTTGCCCAACATTTGGGAGAAACGGCTGTTCGAACTATTGCAATGGATAGTACTGAAGGTTTAAAAAGGGGAGATAAAGTAACCAATACTAATTCTCCAATCAAAGTCCCAGTTGGTCCAGAAACTTTAGGTAGGATAATCAATGTTATTGGAGAACCAATCGACCAAAAGGGTAAAGTTTCTACAAAAGAAAGTTGGCCTATACATAGATCAGCTCCAAAATTCACAGATCAATCTACCGAAACAGAAATATTAGCAACAGGAATTAAAGTTGTTGACTTACTAGCTCCTTATTCCAAAGGAGGAAAAATAGGCCTCTTTGGAGGTGCGGGAGTAGGTAAAACTGTAATAATAATGGAATTAATTAATAATATTGCAAAAGCTCACGGTGGCTTTTCAGTTTTTGCAGGTGTTGGTGAAAGAACTAGGGAAGGAAATGATTTGTATCATGAAATGATTGAGTCTGGAGTAATTAAACCTGATGGCAAAGGTTCTAAAGCAGCTTTAGTTTATGGACAAATGAACGAACCGCCAGGTGCACGTGCCAGAGTCGGCCTAACAGGTTTAACAGTTGCAGAATATTTTCGTGATAAAGAAGGACAAGATGTTTTATTTTTTGTTGATAATATATTTAGATTTACTCAAGCCGGGTCTGAAGTTTCTGCTCTTTTAGGAAGAATACCTTCTGCCGTAGGATATCAACCAACTTTAGCTACCGATATGGGTAATTTACAAGAAAGAATTACTACCACAAACAAAGGTTCAATTACTTCAGTTCAAGCAATATATGTACCAGCAGATGATTTAACTGATCCCGCTCCCGCAACTTCATTTGCTCATCTAGATGCAACTACTGTATTATCTAGGCAAATTGCAGAGCTAGGAATATATCCTGCAGTTGATCCATTAGACTCAACTTCTAGAATTTTGGACCCAAGGATAGTAGGAGAAGAACATTATAGGGTTGCAAGAGAAGTTCAAAAAATACTACAAACTTATAAATCATTACAGGACATAATTGCAATTTTAGGTATGGACGAACTTTCTGAGGAAGACAAACTTACAGTAGCAAGAGCAAGAAAAATTCAAAGATTTTTATCTCAACCTTTTTTTGTTGCGGAAGTATTTACTGGTTCTCCAGGTAAACTTGTCTCTTTAGAAGCTACAATTAAAGGATTTGATGCAATATGCAAAGGTGAATACGACCACTTGCCTGAAGGGGCTTTTTATATGGTGGGAACAATTGAAGAAGCTATTGAAAAAGCAGAAAAAATGGCAAAAGAGGCAGCAGGTTAATGAAAGAAAACTTTAAATTTGAAATTATTAATCCAGAAAGAATTGTTTTTTCGAATGATGTTAACGCAGTAACCTTGCCGTCTTATGAAGGTGATATGAGTGTTTTAAAAAATCATATTTCTATAATAACATTTTTAAGGCCGGGAGTAATACGAGTTTATATAAACGACAAAATTACTGAAGAATTTTTTGTTCAGGACGGAACAGCAGAATTTTTTAATGATAATTTGGTGTTGCTTTCATCTTCAGCAATTAATGTTAAAGATTTGTCAAAAGATTTGATAGATAATTTAAGCAAAGACACAAAGGATCAATTAAATCAAAAGAATATCACGGATCACGATCGTTACGTTCTTAACCATAAACTTGATACACTTAAGGAAATAAGAGTTTAATTTAATTTTAAAGAAATTAATTCTTCTTTTAGCTTTTTGTAAATGTTGATTTTAAAATCAACCGCGACTTCAGTTAAGTCTGATGAATTAATCCATTTCCATTCCAAAAATTCAGGATGTTTAGTTTTGATATTTATTTCTTTATTTTCTCCCAAAAACCTCATTATAAACCATTTTTGTTTTTGTCCTCTATATCTACCTTTCCATATTTTGCCTAAAAGATTTTCTGGCAAATCGTAAGTTAACCAATTATTCAATTCTTTTATTATTTTTACGCTTTTTATACTAGTTTCTTCTTCAAGTTCTCTCTTGGCGGCCTCCAAAAAATTTTCATTTTCATCTATTCCTCCTTGAGGCATTTGCCAATGATTTCCTTTTTGATTATCTATTCTTTTTCCGACAAAAACTTTATTTTCATTATTTAACAAAATTATTCCCACACCAATTCTAAGTGGTAATTTGTTATAAATTTTCATCTTCCTTTATCCACTTAGAAGTTTAACAGCATAATTTAATTGATTATCTGTATTAGTATTTATTGAAAATTCTTCTCCCTCTTCTTCAATTTTTATATCAGGAACTATACCTACTTCTGAAATGGATTTACCTGATGGTAAATAGTATTTAGATATTGTTAATCTTATAGCGCCCCTATTTTTTAAAGGTATAATTGATTGTACCGACCCTTTGCCAAATGTTGACATGCCTAATAAAACTGCTCTTTTTTGATCTTGTAATGCACCCGCAACTATTTCAGAGGCAGAGGCTGAACCATTGTTTATTAAAACAATTAAAGGCTTACCGTTAATTTTATCTCCTTTTTTTGCAAAAAATTTTCTATTTTCCCTATTTTTTCTTCCTTTTGTTGAAACTATTTCGCCGTCATTAAGAAAAAAGTCAGAAATTTCAACCGCTTGGGATAAAAGTCCACCAGGATTATTTCTTAAATCAAGAATATATCCTGTTAATTTTTTATTTTTCTCTAATGTAGAAATTTGTTTTTTTAATTGATCACCACTATTTTCATTAAAAGCTCTCAATCTAAGATATCCTACTTCATTATCAATTAATTCTGAAACTACCGATTGTATTTCTATAACTTCTCTTATGATTTTGAAAATTTTAGCTTTGTTCAAACCTTTTCTTCTTATGGTAATTTCAATGGGTGAGCCCACTGGTCCCCTCATTAAATTGACAGCTTCCATAAGAGTTTTTCCTCGAACTTGTTCACCATTTATTCTGACAATATAATCTCCAGCTTTTACACCAGCTCGAGATGCTGGAGTATCATCAATAGGAGTAATTACTTTTACAACTCCAGATTCCATAGTCACTTCTATTCCCAAACCACCAAATTTACCTGTAGTTTCAGTTTGCATTTCTTTAAAAATTTTAGGACTCATATAGCCCGAGTAAGGATCCAAAGATTGCAGAACTCCGTTAATTGCAGAATCCATTACTTCAGATTGGTCTACTTCTTCAACGTATTCATCTTGAATTTTTTCAAGGACTTCGCTAAAAAGATCAATTTTTTCATACAATTTATCAATATTTTGCGAATAAGTTGCATTACAAAAATTCAAAAATATAACAGTAGTTAGAATTAATATTTTTTTTAAGTTAAAATTTTTTTTCATATTGACAATCTTTCTTTTGGAATTAATTCTGACCACATTCTTTCAAGGTCGTAAAATTTTCTTTTTTCAGGATGAAAAATGTGAACTATGATATCTATGGCATCTATAAGTTTCCAATCATTGCTGCTATGTCCTTCTATTCTACATTTATGGAGACCCTTTTTCTTCAATTTTTCTAATAATATTTCTGACAATGATTGAATGTGCCTTGATGAATTACCACTTGCTATTATCATAAAATCAGCGATTGAACTTTTGTTTCGTAAGTTAATTGACTTTATTTCAACTGCTTTATTATCACTTAAAATTTTCTCTATTTCTTTTTTTAACTGATTAACTTCTTTTAATTGCATTTATGTTTATGTTACCGAAAATTTTCTAATTAATGAAGAAGAAATATTCATTTTTTTATCATTTATATAAATCCAGTCATTTTTTTCAAGCTTTTTTGCCGCAATGGATTTAAGAGCTTTAGTAGAATAATTAGTTCTAGCAAAAACAATTATGGTTGCAAGTTCTGGAATTCTTTTCCATTTTTTCCATTTATGAAGGTTAACAAGATTATCGGCACCAATAAAAAAATATAACTTATTTTTTTTATTTCTTTTTTTTAAGTATTTAATCAGATCAAAAGTATTAGTTGAATTGATTTTATTATCTAAATATTTTATGAAAATTTTTACTTCTTTTTTTGTTATTTGTTTTGATAATTTTATTCTGTCTCCAATTTTCAAAAAAGGTTTTTGTTTTAGTGGATTTCTTTTTGTCACTATCCAAAGCATTTTGTTTAATTTGAGTTTTTTTATACCAACTTTAGAAATATGCAAATGACCAATATGAGGTGGATCGAAAGTACCTCCCAAAATACCAATTTTAGTATATTTTTTTTTCAAGACCTATTTCCTTATTTGTCCTTTTCCTGCCAGAATGTACTTATATGTTGTAAGTTGATCAAGTCCGATAGGACCACGAGGATGAAGTTTGCCAGTTGATATTCCGACTTCAGCACCAAAACCAAATTCTCCTCCATCGGCAAATTGTGTTGAAGCATTATGAATTGCTATAGAACTTTTAATGCCTGACAAAAATTTTTGTGCTGTTTTTTTATTTTTTGTTACTATGGAGTCAGTATGAGATGTGCCATACTTATTTATATGGTTTATTGCTTCTTTTACTCCATTTACACTTTTCACTGAAATTGTAGCAGACAGATATTCAGTTTTCCAATCTTTCTCAGATGCAATTTTTATTTTTTGAGAAAAATTTTTTTTTATAATTTTATCTCCTATAATTTTACATCCTAGTTTATTTAATTGTTCTAGTATGGGCTTGCAGTGAGTTTTTAAACACATTTTGTCTATTAATAAAGTTTCAGCTGCTCCACAAATACTAACGTTTCTCATTTTTGAATTTTTAACAACTTTTATTGCAGTATTTAAATCTGCGTCACGATCAACAAAAACATGGCAAAGGCCTTCATAGTGTCCAATAATTGCTACTGAAGATTTGTCTAGCACTTTTTTTACTAGGTTTTTACCTCCTCTTGGGATAATTAAATCTACGTATTTTTTCATGTCAGATAGAAGATAATCAACATGATTTCTATTTTTATGCTCAACAAACTGGACACAGTTTACATCACATTTTTTCTTTTTAAGAGCTTTTTTGAAAAGTTTAGCTAAGATTTTATTTGAGTGAAATGCTTCTGATCCACCACGTAGAATTACCACATTACCACTTTTAAAACATAAAGCAGAAACATCTGAGGTGACATTTGGTCTACTTTCGTAAATTATACCAATTACTCCAATAGGTATTGATACTCTTTTTATAGTTAATCCATTTGGTCTTTTCCAGTAAGATAAAGTTTTTCCAACTGGATCTTTAAATTTTATTATTTTGCCTATTGAGTTTCTTATTTCAGAAATTTTGTGGCTATTTAGTTTTAGTCTTTCAATCATGCTATCTTTAATTTTTTTAAGTTTTGCATTATATAGATCTTTTCTATTTGCATTTAAAATTGATCGTTCATAGGTTTTTAGATATTGATTAAATTGTTTTAAAACGGAATTTTTCTTATTAATGTTTATATTAGATAAATTTAAAGAGGCAATTTTTGCCTTTTCACCTATCCTTTGCATGTAAAAATTTTTAATCATTTTAAACTTTCACCAAGTCATCTTTATGAATAATTTCTTCTCTACTTGAATATCCTAATATATTTTTTATTTCACTACTATGTGAACCTTTTATTTTTTCAATTTCAATTGAAGAAAATGAAGTTAGACCTCGCGCACACTCAGAATTATTTTGATCTTTTACCAGGACATGATCACCTTTATCAAAACTACCATTAATTTTTTTTACACCAGCTGGTAACAAACTTTTTCCATTATTTATTGCTTTTAGTGCACCTTGATCAATAATTATCTCACCCTTAGGAGCTACAGAACCAATTATCCATTGTTTTCTAGCATCTAGTTTAGAAATTCTTGGCAAAAACCAAGTGCATTTTTGATTTTTAATTATTTTTTTTATTGGGTTATTATGATTTCCGTTTGCTATGGCCATATAGCAACCAGATAGTTGACAAATTTTAGCAGCTTCAATTTTTGTTTTCATGCCTCCAGAACCATAAATATTTTCTGCTCTAGTTGCATACTTTTTTATATTTTCATTTATTTCATTAACTGTTTTAATTAGTTTTGTTACTTTATTTTTTTTGGGGTTATCAGTATAAAGACCATCGACATCTGATAACAAAATTAAGCAATCTGCACTAATTATTTGTGAAACTCTTGCAGCCAGTCTATCGTTATCTCCATATTTAATTTCAGTCGTAGCAGTCGTGTCATTCTCATTGACAATAGGAACAATTCCCATTGACAGCAAATTATCTATAGTTCTTCTTGCATTTATTGATCTTCTTCTTTGTTCGGTATCATCGAGAGTTAGCAAAATTTGGGAAATTTTTATTTTATTTTTATCAAAAGTTTTTTTGTAAAAATCCATTAATTCAATTTGACCTATAGAGGCTATAGCCTGACTTTTATCAATTTTTAAACCCTTTTTTTTAATTCCAAGATATTTACAACCAAAAGCAATCGCACCAGACGAAACAATTACAACTTGTTTTCTTTTTTTCAAAAGTGATGAAATATCTTTGGCAAATTCTTCTAACCATATTTTTTTTGGTTTGCCATTTTTATCAACTACAATTGAAGATCCAATTTTAATAACAATTTTTTTAGATTTATCTATATACATATTCAATAATTTTTTTCTTAATATAATTTATACCCTCATTCTTTAAGGCAGATATTTTATAAATTTTTTTTTTTATTTTTTTGTTAAAAATATTGACTTTTTTATCTCTTTCAGTATCACTTATCATATCTATTTTGTTAAATACAATTATCTCACTTTTCTTTGTAAGTTTTTTGCTGTATTTAAAAAGTTCTTTTCTAACTTTAGAGTAATTTTCAAATAGATTTTCTTCAGTAATATCAATTAAATGTAAAATATTTTTACATCTTTCTATGTGTCTTAAAAATTTATCGCCAAGACCTATGCCTTCGTGAGCTCCCTCTATCAAACCGGGTATGTCTGCTAAAGTAGCTTCTTTATTATCGTAACTAATGACACCAAGATTAGGGTTGAGCGTGGTAAAAGGATAATTAGCAATTTTTGGTTTTGCACTTGTGAGCACAGACAATAAGCTAGATTTACCTGAGTTAGGCATTCCAACAATACCTATGTCCGCAATAACTTTTAGCTGAAGCCAAATCCAAAAACTTTCACCCTTACTACCTTCTGTTTTTTTTCTTGGAGCTCTGTTGGTGGAGCTTTTAAATCTTACATTTCCTAATCCACCATTACCTCCATTTGCAATAATTATTTTTTGTCCGTGCTTTGTAAGATCTTCAATTATAGTATTATTATCTTCTTCAAAAACTTGTGTGCCAATAGGAACTTTTAAAATTAAATCATTCCCACTTTTTCCAGTTTTTTTCTTTCCTTTTCCATCTTGGCCATTTTCAGCTTTAAAGTGTTGTCTATATCTAAAATCAATAAGAGTATTTAAATTTTTATCGGCAACAAAAATTATTGAACCGCCATCACCGCCATCACCTCCATCTGGCCCACCAAATTCAATAAATTTTTCTCTTCTAAAACCGGCCGATCCTGATCCACCGTTTCCAGCTTTTAAAAATATTTTTGCTTGATCTAAAAATTTCATAACTTAACAACAATAAAATTAATTTTGAAGTTGTGCGGAATTAACTGGGGATAACAGATACAAATGTCCTGTTAAGTTTTGATGTTTTAAATTGAACTTTCCCTTTTACTAATGAGAATATTGAATGATCCTTACCCATTCCAACATGATTACCAGGATGGATTTTGGTACCCCTTTGTCTTACAATAATATTTCCAGGCACAACTAATTGACCTCCATATCTTTTTACTCCTAGACGTCTTCCTGCGCTATCTCGCCCATTCCTAGATGATCCGCCTGCTTTTTTTGTTGCCATGTTTTAATACCCTAATTTGATAATATCACTTTTTTTTAGTTGTTAAAGGTTTCTTTTTTCCCGAAGTTTTCTTCCTTGTGTGGCTAATTTTCTTACTTTGCGAAATAATTTTTTCTTGTGCTTGCTCTAGTCTTTTTTTCTCTTGTTCTTCAAATTTTTTTGCCGCTTTTTGTTGTGACAGTCTAGTTTCTTCTGCCTTAGTTTTTCTTATCGATTCTTCTTTTGATAGTTTTTTTTGTGTTAAAGACACATCATTCTTTTTTTCATCTTGGGAAATCAATTTTCCATTTTTTGAGAAAATTTTTGTTATTTTGATAAGAGAAATTAGTTGTCTATGACCGTATTTTTTTCGTGAATTTTTTCTTCGTCTTTTTTTAAAAACTAATACTGTTCTATTTTTTGTATTTTTTAGTATGGTTGCTTCTACTTTTGCACCTTGAATATTCGGATTTCCTATTTCAGTGGTTTTGTCATCATTCAAAAATAAAACGTTTTTGAATTCTACAGTTTTTCCCTCTTTATCGTTAAGTCTTTCGATTTTAAGGATTTCACTTGTTGAAACCTTATATTGCTTACCACCTGTTTGAATAACTGCGAAAGACATTGTTTTAATTTCATATTTGGAAATATGGGCAATATAGCCTCCTAACTTAGCATGTCAAGTTATAACAACGACTAAAAACTGTCCTTTAAATCTCTAACTTTCTTAAAAACTTTAAAATCCTCTTGATTTTTCATATTTAGTTTAATTTTTAGGTCGTTTTGATTACATCTAAGAAAAATATTTGAATTTAACTCATCTTCCAATGTAGTAGGAATTGTTGGTAAATTATCCATTCTCAATTTTTTTATTATTTCAAACCTTTTTTTTAAACTAACATTATCTTTATCATGTTTAATACAAAATTCTGCATTTTTTAAAGTATATTCATGACCACAATAAATTTTTGTGTTTTTTGGTAATTTTTTAATTTTGTTTAAAGAGGATAACATTTGTTTGTGTGTACCCTCAAAAATCCTTCCACACCCAAGGGAAAAAAGTGTATCGCCAGTAAAGGCTATTTTTTCTTTTTCAAAAAAAAAACAAATATGACCTAATGTATGTCCGGGAATATGCAATATTTTAACTTCTATATTTCCAAAATTCCATTTCTCATTATTTTCAAGAGTAATATCAATACCTGGAATCCTATGTTCGTCACCTTTGAATCCTACCACTTTTGCATTATAAATTTTTTTAAGCTCAGCGTTCCCTCCTATGTGATCAAAATGGTGATGTGTATTAAGTATATAATTCAATTTTAAATTTTTTTGTTTAAGAAAATCAATAATTGGAGAAGCTTCAGAAGGATCAACTACACCAACAGTTTTAAAATTATTATCAATGATAATGTAGGCGTAATTATCAGTTAAGCATGGGACAGGAGTAATTTGCATGTCTATTATTGTATAAGAAATATACCCAGTTGTGAAAAAATATTTTTGTATTGCATATTTCTGTACGTTATTTCTGAAATTTTTTCGTTAGTTAAGCACATTGATTTATCAATTTTAATATTTTTTGAATTACAAAAATTAACAAAGTCTTGAATAGTACACATGTGCAAATTGGGAGTATCATACCATTGGTTTGGCAAATTTTTAGTAACTGGCATTGTTCCCTTAAATAATAAATGAAGACGCACTTTCCAGTATCCAAAATTAGGAATAGAAACAATTGTTTGTTTTCCAATTCTAAGTAGTTGATTTAAAACTTCATTTGGATGAAGAAAAGCCTGTAGTGTTTGGCTTAACACAACATAATCAAAAGATTTTTTTGGAAATTGAATTAATTCCTTTTCTGCATCACCTTCAATTACTGAAAGACCTTTGGCAATACATTTTTGAACTAAATCTTTTTTTGGTTCTAGACCTCTAACATCATTTTGTTGATTTAATTTAAGATATTCCATCAAAGTTCCATCGCCACATCCAATATCTAATACCCTTTTATTGTTTTTGATTATTTGTGCTATAACTTCAAACTCTTTTTTCATTATTTATCTCATCATAAGTTGAACTAAGGAACTCACTCACCGTTTTTAAAAACTCAGGTACATTCAATAAAAAGGAATCATGCCCTTTATCAGAATTAATTTCTACAAAACCAACGTTTGCACCACAAGCATTCAGTGCTATAACTATTTCTTTATTTTCAATAGTAGGATAAAGCCAATCAGATGAAAATGAAATTATGCAAAACTTTGATTTTGTATTTTTAAATGCAAGAGATAAATTGCCTTCAAATTGTTTTTCTAAATCAAAATAATCCATTGCTCGTGTAATATACAGATAACTATTTGCATCAAATCTATCTACAAAATTAGCTCCCTGATAACGTAAGTAACTTTCTATTTGAAAATCAGCATCAAAGCTAAATTTTAAGCTTCCTTTATCTTGAAGTTTACGACCAAATTTTTCTTGTAATCCTTTTTTTGAAAGATAAGTAATATGAGCAGCCATTCTAGCTACCGCCAAACCTTTATCAGGAGAAGAATTTTCTTTTTTCCAATTAGGATCAGCCATAATAGCTTGACGACCTAATTCATTCAGAGCAATATTTTGAGCTGAATGGCTAGCACTACATGCAATTGGAATAGCAGAATGTGATAAGTTTGGATACAAAGCAGCAAATTGTAAAACTTGCATCCCACCCATTGATCCACCAATTACAGAGAGTAATTTTTTAATACCCAAATAATCTAGTAAATATTTTTGAGCTCGAACCATATCTCTAATTGTAATTACTGGGAATGTGGTTCCAAACAATTTATTGGTTTCTGGATTCATTTCTTTAGGTCCATATGAACCCATGCATCCACCTAAAACATTGGCGCAAATTACAAAATATTTATTGGTGTCAATTGCTTTT
>Ga0310344_10000285_pt1 | contig 41241 bp, 35 predicted proteins | sample HC15DNA20200_MG_FD_203801 | JGI IMG/M metagenome (GOLD analysis project Ga0310344, IMG submission 203801) | Marine microbial communities from station ALOHA, North Pacific Subtropical Gyre - HC15-DNA-20-200_MG | ecosystem: Environmental > Aquatic > Marine > Oceanic | place: Pacific Ocean: North...
CTCCTGGAGTTTTTCGTCAATATTACTAATAAATCTCATTTTTATTTCCAGCGCCTAGTTTCTACAGCTCTCACTGTCAGGAACAAGAAAAACGCGGTAAGTGATATGAAATATACAATATCCCTACTATCAAGCACACCATAAGCCATATCTCTGACGTGTTCACTCATTGCTAAAAATCTAACTAAGCTTGCCCAAGGTAATTCACCATCGCCTAAAGTTGACGTGACATTTGAAAGCCAAAGTAACAGTAGGGTAGCTGTCGATAGGACTGCTGATACAATTTGGTTAGAGGTCAAAGAGGAACTAAATAGCCCCACAGATATACCCATTGCACCCATAAGGAAAAGACCCAAATATCCCGTTAATATAGGAAGTAAATCAGGATCTCCGAACCAGTAAAGTAATAGCGGGAAATATAGAGTTAAACCGAACATTACAGTCAATAAAGACAACGCTGCAAAAAATTTACCAAGCACAATTTCTATGTCGCGCAAGGGTGCGGTAAGCAATAATTCAAGCGTACCAAGTTTTTGTTCTTCGGCAAAAAGTCTCATTGTTAGAGCAGGGGCTATAAGAACTATCAGAAAAAATGCTCCTATGGGCCCTATTGGTCCAAATAAAAAGCCCCTCATCGAAGCTTCTGGGAATCTGCCAGTTATACTTAGAGCAAATGATAGACCGGATAGCGCAAGGAATAATGCAGTGATTATGTAGGCTATAGGCGAATTAAAATAAGCTTTTAATTCTTTAATCCAGATAACTTTTATACTGAAAAGACTCAATTTAATTCATCCGTTTCTTCACTCGTGGTTAAACGTAAGAAGATGTCTTCAAGGGATAATCCACCTGTTCTGATCTCTTGTAATCCCCATCCGTGCTCAACGGTTAATCTAGTCAGTTCTGTTCTTAGATCTTCAGCAGGATCACACTCAATAATGAATTGATTGTGGCCACCTGCGTCAGTATGGGAGACTCTTTTAACTCCAGAAACTTGTTCGATGACCCTGGTGATCTCTTCAGCTGGGCCTTGTACATTCATTATTATTTGGGTGATGTCCCCAAGTTTACTAGAAAGGTTTTCTGTTTTGTCCATCGCGACTATTTGCCCTTCATCGATTATTAATACGCGATCACATATCATGCTAACCTCGGGCAAAATATGTGTAGATAGAATCACGGTGTGCTCTCCGCCAAGGCTTTTAATTATTTGCCTTGTTTCCACTACCTGACGTGGGTCAATTCCTATTGTTGGTTCATCGAGTACGAGTACGGGAGGCTCGTGTAATATTGCTTGAGCTATTCCTACTCTTTGCCTATATCCCTTTGAAAGTTTTCCTATCATCGAATCTGCGTACTCTTCTAATCTACACAGATCGACAACATCATTTATCCTTGTCCTTATTTTAGCCCCATCCATCTTTTTTAGAGCCCCCATAAATTTTAAGTATTCTCTAACGGTCATGTCTGTGTATAGAGGGACGGTTTCGGGCAGGTATCCTATGGATCCTCTAGCTTGTATAGATTCAGATTGAATATCATAACCGGCGATTATTGCGGTACCGCTGGTTGCTGGTGTGAACCCTGTTAGGATTCGCATGGTCGTTGTTTTTCCTGCTCCGTTAGGGCCAAGAAAACCTATGACTTCTCCATCTTGAGCAGTGAAACTCACGTTTTCGATCGCTGGATAATCTCCATAGAATTTGGTTAAATTCTTTGCTTCAATCATTCAGGTTTTTCTAGGTTTCTAAACCTACTTCCTCTCTTTTCATAATTATTCGCTGAGCAGTAGAGTATCATTGTTCAAAGCTAAAAAATATAGTTGCGATTGTTATCAACGGGAAAAATTGCGCAAGAAACTACATTTCAACCAGTAAATTCGCCTTTATCTGGTGCACTCCGATTTTAGTTAGGTCGAAGCGTGGTTTTTCAAGCCATTCATTTGAATCTGGTAGGGCTTAGTTGTTTCCATAATACTTTCGTCTTGTTTTGTCTCAGGTTTTGTTGCTTGCGTAGCTTTAGGAGTTTTTTCAAGATTCTTTTTAACCTGCAGGTATTTTTTCCCTGCCTCAACCGCTTTTTCGATATTTGTTAGATCTTCATGTAACTCGGTCATTTGTGTTCTTAGAGATTCAACTTGGGTCGCTAATTTTGTCATAGATTGTTGAGCATAATCGTCGATTTCTAGTATTGTTCGTGCAGCATCAGATCTTGCGCGGTTACGTATTTGATCGGCAGCCTTTTCAGCGTCTACTTTAATTTGTGAGGCTTCCTCTTGTGCTTTACTGACGATCTCGCTGTCATCAACTTTTTGTTTGTGCTCTTGAAGCGCCTCTGTATGAATTTGTTTTGCAATGCTTTCCGCCCCTTTTACAATCGATTCTCCACGATTCAGAATCTGTTTAGCATCGTAGAGCTCTTGAGGCACAGATGTTCGTAGCTGATCTACATATTCTGCTATTTCATCACGTTGAACGATAGATTTTTTTGTTCCAGGGACCTTTCGTGCCCTGCCTACTATTTCCTCTAGGCCGTCTAAGAATTCCAAGAATCTCATTTTATGCTCCCTTCGGTTTCCAACCTAATATCTCTCTATAGAACCATTAACTATTATTTTTTTCTTGCAAAGCTTTAAGAACGATGGGAGAGACTAGATCTGAAATATCCCCCCCTAGTGATACTGCCTCTTTCATTAATGTCGAACTAACAAATCCATATTTGGGACTTGTCATTATAAAAACACTTTCTATGGTCTCATCGAGATTGCGATTCATTAGCGCAAGCTCAAATTCGCTTCCGAAATCACGCTCGTTTCTCAACCCACGTACCATTGCGGTTGCACCGTGATGCTTCGCTAATTCAATAGTTAGGCCTCTTTGATACGTTTCAACTGAAATATTTGCAATGTTTGCTAAGGAAAGTTTTGCGAGTTCCAGTCGCTCCTCCGTGGAAAACATGAGATTTTTTGATGGAGTATCGTATACACACACAACCAATTCATCGAAAACAGCAGCTGCGCGGACTGCAACATCTATGTGACCATTGGTTATTGGATCGAAACTTCCTGGGTATATTGCTTTAGCCATAATGCCTCTTAAATATTATTTTTTTGATATATAGATACTTATAGTTGTATCGCCGTATTGTCTTTCCATAGTTTGCTCTAACGTATTCTCAGTTATGTTTAAATCCGATTTCTTTGAGTGCTCTATCACAATGGAACCCTTATTGGATAAGAGGTTTCCTGCAACGATTTTTGATACATTACCTTCAATTTGGTCGGCAATCTGATAAGGAGGGTCCATAAAAATCAAATCAAATGGACCATTTATTGAATCTAGTGCTGAATTTACTGGCGTATTGATTACTTTGGCGTTATCTTCGAATCCTGCTTTGGACGCGTTCTCCTTAACGAGCTCACTTAATTTCCTATCCTTCTCTACGAAGTAAGAAATTGTAGCTCCCCTGCTAAGAGATTCAATACCAAGAGATCCAGTACCAGCGTAAAGATCTAACACTTGTGCTCCTACTAACACCTGTTTTGATTCGAGAATCGAGAAAATCGCACTACGTACCCTGTCGGTTGTCGGCCTCAAGAAGGATACCTTAGATGTTTTGAGGCTAACTCCTCGAGCTGTACCGCTTATTATTCTCAATGGACTCACTTTAGATAGGATTTTAAACTGGGTTTTAGACCGGGTCAATAGAATATATGATCTAGTTTTGTATTTATATGCCAATATTACGCATAAAATGCTAAATTATTGACCTTATAAATATGGCATAAGGGGCCGATTTATATATAAATTTAACTAAGTAATGGGAATCTGGAGCAAAAAAGCTGAAATATTAAGTTCTGTTGGGTAATATCGATGATATTCAAGGTACAATAATGATCACCGGCAGTAGTATTGCTTTTATAGGAGCATTTAACTATCGCTTTAAGTGCAATATTTGCTTTAGGAGTTATCAAAAATGAATGCTGACGAACATAAAATTATAGGCAAGGCTTCACCTAGATCTGATGGGCCTGAGAAAACCACAGGTAAGGGCCAATATGTTGTTGATATCACGTTACCGGATATGCTTTGGTGTAAAGTTCTGAGATCTCCATATCCGCACGCTAAGATTTTAAGTATTGATACTTCAGCAGCGGAAGCGCTACCGGGTGTCCATGCAGTTATAACTGGGGAGGACTTTAGAGGGAAGCGGTGGGGCAAGCTGATACAGGATGAGCCGATTATTGCTTGGGATAGAGTTATGTATATCGGAGATAAAGTTGCAGCTGTTGCAGCTGAAGACGAAGATATCGCAGAAAACGCATTAAATTTAATAGAGATTGAGTATGAAGAGCTCCCATCAGTATTCACTATAGAAGAATCTGTTGATTCCAAAGCTCCAATATTACATCCTGATTTCAATAAATATGAAGGTGTAGCAGAGAAATTAGATAAACCTACGAACATAGTAGTCAATGGGCACTGGGAAAAAGGTGATGTTGTTTCTGGTATGAACCAAGCCGATCATGTGATCGAAAAAACTTTTTTTACTGGGCGAACTCATCAGTTGTATTTAGAACCCCATAATTGCGTAGTTGCCATTGATGAGGATGAAAAACTGCAGTGTTGGATAGGTACCAAGTCTCCGCTCCAAAACCGAGCACAGATTGCAAAACTTTTTGATTTAGATATAGATGATGTGGTTATTAACTTCGCATATGTTGGAGGAGATTTTGGCGGTAAAGGGGATATTGTTGGAGTGCCAATATGCTATGAATTAGCAAAAAAGACTGGGAGACCAGTCAAATTTTCAATGGACTATTCTGAAGAACTTATGTCTATGAACCCAAGGCACCAATCTAAGATCAACGTTAAAGTTGGTGTAACAACTGAGGGCAAAATAACAGCTTGGGAGTCTGACCTATTCTTTAATGGAGGGGCTTACAGGGCTTATTCTCCGGGCGGTAATCTCCCTGGCGCAAATGAAGTCGCAGGCCCATATAAGATTGACAACACGCGAATCGATTCATGGCAGGTTGCCACTAATACCGTGCCAGGGGGGTTCCAGAGAGGCCCTGGAGAAGTTCAAGGGATTTTTGCAGGTGAATCCATGATGGATGTCATAGCTACGGAATTAGGTATCGATCCAGTGGAATTCAGGCTAATTAATGTTGTACATGATGGCGATGATACGCCCACAGGCCAAGTTTTTGGGGATATTATTGCCGAAGAAGTTATCAAAGAGGCTGCTAAGGTTGGGAAAATGGCTGATGCTAGACCTAACAATGTAGGGCGCGGGTTAGCTTATGGACACAGGCCGCAATATGGTGGAGGCAGCCAGTCTTTAATTACGGTGAATGAAGATGGCACGTTAACTGCGAGGACCTCAGTATTTGATCCTGGAACTGGTACATACACTCTAATCCAGCAATCTGTTGCAGAGGAGATGCAAGTCCCGATTTCTAGTGTGAATGTAGTGCCCTTTAGCACGGATGAGATGTTTGATGATTTGTTTGATTTTGGAGTCGGAGGCTCACGAGGAAGCATGGTCGCACCTCAGGCTGCAATTAAAGCTAGTGGAGATGTAAAAGATAACCTTAAGAGAATTGCTTCTGAGTTTAACGGGTGGGATCAAGAATTGGTGCAGTACGATTCAGGGGAGCTAATTAATACTAGAACGAAAGAGAAAGTGCACATGAGTGAGTTAGTGCAGAGAAGCGGTGAACCAGTAAGAGGCAGGAATTATGATCCTGAGGAAGGGCTTAGCCCAGTCACTTCGTTCGTTGCCCAGGTTGCAGAAGTGGAAGTCGACCCTGATACTGGGCAGGTGAAAGTTTTAAAGATAACGGCAGCACATGACGTAGGGAAAATTTTGAACCCTGTTGGGTTTCACGGACAAGTGGAAGGTGGGATGGTCCAGGCGTTTGGGCATGCGGTCATGGAAGACTTAAATGTTGATGAGGGAGGAAGGGTATCCAATCCCTCTTTGGCAGATTACAAGATTCCCACAGAGAGAGATTTACCGACTTTAGAAACCGTTCTAGTTCAAGCCCCATCAGGGTGGGGAAAATATAATGTAAAAGCAGTTGGTGAACACTCGAATATAACCACTGCTCCTGCTATAGCAAATGCAATTTTTGATGCTGTAGGGGAAAGACTTGATACAGTCCCTGTCCATCCTGAAGTTCTCTATGGAAGACTGAAACAAAGTAATTAGCTTAAACACAGGTTATGCCTTAACTTTGATCGTAAGATCAAGGTAGTTAATTTAAGAAAGGTGAGTTTCTATGGCGGTGATCGGGAAATCTGTGCCTCGCCTTGATGGGCCTGAAAAAGTAACGGGTAATGCGCGGTTTGTGGCAGACGTCGCTGATACCAACACATTGTGGGTAAAGTTTGTAAGGTCTCCTTTTGCGCATGCTCGTGTAACATCAATAGATTTTTCCGCCATTGAAACGCTTCCTGGGGTACGGGCTTTTATATCTGGTGAAGATGTTAAATCTCTCCGAGGTGGGAACTTATATGCTGATGAGCCTATTTTAGCTAGCTGGGATAAAGTGAGATTTATTGGAGACAAGGTAGCAGCAATTGCCGCTGATACTAAGGAAATAGCTGAAGATGCAATAAAATTGGTAAACGTGACCTATGACGAACTTCCTGCAGTATTTGAACCTGAACAAGCAGCAGCCTCTGGGGCACCTATCTTGCATGAGGACTTTAATGATTACAGAGGAGTTCAAAAGCAAGAATCTGTGAGTAATATAGTCCAATCAGTCGTTACTGAGTGGGGGGATGCTGAAGAAGGGTTTCGACTTTCGGATGTTATTGTAGAGAATACCTATACTACCCCCAGGGTTCACCAAGGTTATTTGGAACCCCACGCTTGTACAGTTTGGATTGACGAAGAAGAAAAAGTCCAGGTCTGGATGTCTTCACAAATTCCAACCGGTCGTAGGCCCCATCTGGCTCGGATGATGGGGATTGAGCGAGAAAAACTGGTAATCAATCCTGCCCACATAGGGGGATCTTTTGGCGGGAAGATGGATGCTACCGGTGTAGTGGTTTGTTATTTGCTCGCTGCAAAAACAGGGAAAGCTGTTAAGTATGTTATGGATTATAGTGAAGAATTATCTGCAATGAATCCACGCCACCCTGCAACAATTAAAGTGAAAGTAGGAGCAACATCTGATGGTCTTATTAAAGCTTGGGAGGCAGAAGGATTTTTTGCGACAGGAGGCTATGCAGCATATGCACCTGTAGGGGAACTTGGAGGGATGTTATCGACGGCCATGGTTGAACCTTACGTTGTGCCGAACGTCCGCATAAATTCACATCAAGTTTATACGAATACAGTCCCAGGAGGTTACATTAGAGGTCCAGGGATGATGCAATCTGTTTTTGCGAGCGAATCGATAATAGATATGTTGGCAAAAGAATTAGATATGGATCCCTTTATCCTAAGAGGTAAAAACTTTGTGCAAACGCCCCAAGATGTAAAAGCTACAGAACACTGGACCCCAGTAACAAGCCCTGAATCAGATAAGTACCAAAATCTCAGGTTGAATGAGATTTTACAAGCTGCTGCAGATAAAGCCGGATATTTTGATCCGAAACTTCCTAATGTAGGGCGCGGGATAGCTTTTCATGGGCAGGGAGATAGTGGGTATGATACTCCTGTTGCCGTCAGAGTGAATTTAGATGGAAGCATAATTATTAATACGATGATATATGATCCTGGAATGGGTACGGGGACGACTCTCGCCCAAGTTGTCGCTGATGAACTTGATGTGGATATAACAAGAATTGAGATAGAACCGTGGTCTACTGAAGCAGGGAAACGAGATTACGGAGTCGCTGGGCAAAGGGGTACTCGCGTCGCAACCCGTGCGGCTTACGAAGCAAGCCAAGATTTTAAAAAGAATATTTCTTTACTTACTTCCGAACTCTTAGGCTGGCAAGAAGATAACTTAATTATTAAAGACGGGAAAATAGTCAACAGCAGTTCATCTGAAGAAGTAACGTTCGAAGATATTGTATCTAGAACTGGAGGGAGTATCTCTGGGGAAGCATCGATCGATGAAGGAGATGAAATTCCATACATGTCTTTCACAGCCCATATAGCAGAAGTGGAAGTTGATCCCGGGACAGGTACAGTCTGGTTAAAACGCTATACAGCTGCCCATGAAACTGGGAAAGTAGTGAACCCTCAGGGATTCACAGCTCAAATAGAAGGAGGGGTAATTCAAGGGATCGGTCATTCTCTAATGGAGGAACTTACCGCCGAGGATGGACGGATACTTAATCAATCTTTCGCAGATTACAAGATGCCTACACAGAAGGACATACCAGAATTAAATATAGTGGTATTAGATTCTGATCTCGGATATGGCCCCCTCAACGTTAGAGGTATCGGAGATACGCCTATAGTTCCAGTGGGTCCGGCGATTGCAAATGCTGTTTCTGATGCCTTAAATCGCAGTATTAATAAAATACCTATCAAACCAAGCGATGTTTATATTGGCCCTCACTCTTAAAAAGGGATGGATCGCAGAATTTAAGAACTATTTCAGACCTTTTTGTTGAAAGATGCAAACCGCGAACCGAACAACCAAGGGTGCTTTATTTAGTTCCCAGGCTCTCTTTTTTCTGGTAATAATCTCTTACTTTGCGAATAGCTCCTGCACCTGCTTGGAATGTAGGGAATACAGCTATTCCGGCGTCTGATACTTTCTTTCGGAAATCTGCGAGCTCGCCTTCATTTTGATTCCAGGTGGCTATTACGCCAAATGGTTTTGTAGAGGATTCCTGAAAGGCTTTTAATCCTTCTATCAGGGTATCAAGCCCTTGCCCTTGTTTTTCCAGGCGTCGTTGGATAAAACCGATACTTGATTCCATTACGATAATATCTGTATTAGGATCGTCATGAAGCCCATTAAGCATTTCAGTAGCTCGTTCGACACTAGTTAAGGAACCAGATACATCCAATGGATTCTTGTAGCTACCCCCAACAACTGTAACAATGGGACGCAATCTTTCATGAGTTTTTTCTGTAAGCGCGGGAACTTTCAATTCTTCACTCCCAAAAGCATCAGAAACCAACACAGATTGACCTCCCGTCTGGGCAATTATTCCCATGTTTTCCCCTGTGAAAGGCTTCATCATTAATAATGCCTTCATGGTATCCATCAACTCGTCTTGGGTATCTACCCTTATAGCACCTGTTTGTCTAATCATAGCGTCCCAGAGTGCCATATCTGATGCTAAATGGCCTGTATGGGACGCAGCAGCACGAGCGCCTTCTTTAGTTTGGCCACCTTTCCAGATCACGACGGGTTTTTTCTGAGCAACTTCTCTAAGGGTCTCGAAAAATTTTCTTCCATCTCGGGTTCCTTCAATATACATACCGATGACTTCTATATCTGGATCTTCTCCCAAGTACTCTAGCCAGTCTCCTTGATCTATTGAAATTGAATTGCCCATGCTAATAGACTTAGCAGGGTAAAGGCCATTTGAACGCGCTCTTATGACAAAGTTCGTCGCATGAGTTCCAGAATTGGACATGAAACCTATATTTCCGCCTTCTCCTATCCATTGGTCAGCTGTATTGCGAATTCCAACTTTAGCGTGATACATGCACATGCAATTTGGGCCAACTAAATTAAAGTTAGCTTCCGAGGTCATTGTAATTATTTTCTCTTGTAGCTCAATTCCCTCTGCTTCCCCTGTTTCCGCAAATCCCGAAGTGAATGCAGCGGCAGCGCCAACGTTGTTCTTTATGCAGTCGGCAAGGATAAAAGGGAGAACAGGTCTGGGAACTGCGATTATTGCATAATCTACTTGCTCGGGAATATCCGATATGCTTTTTCTATTATCTATCCCCATTTCTTCAATCCCAGGGATGTCATTTTCATCTATTTGAACTGAATATACTTTTGCTTTGGCATCCTTAACACTTTTTAACCACATATAGTCCGTAATTTTTTTATCACCTACTACAGCGATTACTTTTGGGTTTAAAGCTCTATCTAAATTAGCTTTTCGTTCCTTATCCATTGTTTCCTCCCAGAATTTATTTAACTTTCAGTTAAAATTATTCGCGCATCAGCTGCAACTACGTCGTTTTCATATGCAAATACTGGATTTAAATCCATCTCGCTAATTTCAGATTCTTTCATGGCAAGATCTGAAACTTTTAGTAGTAAATCTTTCAATTTATCCATATTTGCCGGCTTAAAAGAACGATATCCGGTTAGCATCTTGTACCCTTTAATTTCCTTGATCATCTCTTCAGCATCAATTGGCGTTAGGGGCGCTATTCTGAAAGATACGTCTTGCAGAATTTCTACAGCAATTCCTCCTAGACCGAACATAATAACTGGACCAAATTGATGGTCCCTAGTAACTCCTATAATTACTTCGACCCCGCCTGGAGGCGCCATAGGCTGTACGGTAATGCCATCGATAGAAGAGCCTTTAGCTTCTTTTTTCACGGTATTGATCATTTGATCGAAAACTTCTGCTATTTCTTCTTGAGAATCAATCCCTAATCGCACTCCCCCAACATCACTTTTGTGGGTGATGTCTTGAGAAGCTATTTTTAGTGCTACAGGGAATCCTATATCTGAAGATATATTTGCAGCCTCTTTAGAATTAGTTGCGAGTATTGGTTCGGTGATCGGTATATTAATCGCCTTGAGCACTGTTTTAGATTCTTGTTCAGTGAGTATTACTCTATTTTCTGCTCGCGCAGTCGAACTGATATCAGCAAAAGATGACACGATAAATCCTCCCTTTTCCCCGCATATTAAACATCCTCGTTGCGATAGTTTGCAAAAACCAATCAGAAACAGATTGGACCATCGCCTATCGTTTCAGCAACGAACAATATAAAACTTTATAATGATAACAATATATTACATTATGGAATACTTATAACAATAGTATTCGTTTTGGGAGATTATTATGGATGAGGAGCGGGTCGAATATTCCCCTCAAGAATTTATTTCTGAGGTTAAAGCTATTATTTCTAGCCAAGAACTTAATGATGAAACATTTAAACGTATTGGAGATCTTTTGCATAAACTTGCTTCACGAAGTGATTTGAAATCTCTTGGTGAACATAGAGGTAAGGGCGTAAACGCTGTTGATTCGTATGTTTTATATAGAGATGATGAACCCGATGGACCCATAATAATTCTTGCTGAATTCGATAAACCTACGAAAATCCATAATCATGGTACATGGGGTGTTATGTGCGCGTACGAAGGTAGGGAAAAATATAAGCAATGGAAAAGAATGGATAAGGGAACTGAGCTAGGTAAGGCGACATTGGAATTGGTTACAGACATTGTATTGGATGTAGGCGATATCGTATGGTGGCCTGATGTCCCTAATGATATCCATATGCAAGATCCTATAGATCATAGTATGTGGCAACTAGTTTTAATGGGGCGAAATACTTTAGGTGGTGATGAGGAGCATTATGATCCTGATCTAGGTTTAAGATGGCCTGCAGATATACCTCCTCATATGCGTTCATCGAAAACAAGAGGATAGAGATGATAATATTTACAAATCGGATCTATGTCTCTGCTATTAGTGCATCTATATGTAGCTGAAGATTTTCTTTACTGATCCCGCCTATCCACCTCTTTTTGACGAATCCTGCACTATCAACAAAAAATGTGGATGGAATTCCTGAAACACCATAATCGATTGTTGATGTTCCCGTTTCATCAGAGAGAATCAAAAATCCCTCTTTTGTTGGTATTTCAAAGGCCTCTATAAATTTTCGAGCATCTTCTTCAGGCTCCATAGTATGGATTCCTATAAAAGTAACCTCATCAGAACTATAATTATGAAAAGCATCAACAAAATGTGGCATTTCTACTCTACAAGGGGTGCACCAAGAAGCCCAGAAATTTATGACCAGGGGTTTTCCTCTTAGATCGGATAACTCCACGACTTCACCTGATTCTATATTTTTTAGAGTAAATGCGGGGGCTTGTTGGCCTAATCTTTGTGCTCCGCTCTCTTCAGTGATCGCTGAGCGATTAATAATCCCGACGATTAGAAGAGTTAGGAAAGAGGAAAATAAAATAATGACAAGGGCGCTAAGTAATAGCTTCCTTCTATTCTGAAAACCCTTGCCGCTATCTTGCTCCATAATTTCCTCGTTTCATAGAATTATATTGTATCTTTTTATAAAGCCTAAAGTATTATAGTAAAATTTTTATAAACATTTAATATTGTGTTGAGTAAATAGAGACAGGGATGATTAAAAAACAATGAGCCGAACCAATATTGATAGCCCGTGGATAATTTTGGTTTCTAGTATTTTTGTCACATCTTTACTGACATCAAACATTATCGCTGTGAAAATTGTAGACTTTGGCACCCTTCCTTTGTTAGGGGCGATTGTTGTTGATGCAGCTATTATTATTTTCCCCATAAGTTACATTATTGGAGATGTGTTAACCGAAGTCTATGGCTTTCATCTGGCTCGTAGAATCATATGGATCGGGTTTCTTTGTAATTTAATTATGGTTGTTTTTATATATATTGGTGGACTGTTAACGCCCTCTGGCATATGGGCTGGCCAGGAAAGTTACACGGAAATTCTCGGATTTAGCAGACGGCTTATAGTAGCTTCTTTCTTAGCTTATCTAGTCGGTGAATTTGCTAATTCTTATATACTTGCTAAACTAAAAATCCGGATGAAGGGAAAGTGGCTTTTTGTTCGTACAATAAGTTCTACACTTGTTGGGCAAGGTCTCGACTCAGTGATTTTTGTTTTTGTTGCTTTTAGCGGTCTTTTGACTTTAAATGATATGATTAGAATGGTTTTAATAAATTGGGGGTTTAAAGTATTCTATGAAGCGGTAGCAACGCCTGTGACGTATGGCGTTATAGATTTTTTGAAAAATAAAGAAGGAATTGATACATATGATAGCGGATTGACGCTCAATCCGTTTTTTAAGAGAAGCTGATAAACGTTAATATAATGTATTTGTGGGGGAGGTTTGTCCCAATAGAAATATCGGGGAAATCTTAGAATATTTGGTGGGGTGTGAGAGGAATGATGATATGAGTAAAGAATCATTAAGCATTACGGATAATAGAACTGGCAAATCCTATGAGATTGATATCAAGGATGGTGCAGTCAGAGCAATGGATATTAGGCAGATAGCTATTGATGAGGATGATTTTGGTTTGCTCAGCTATGATCCATCTTTGGGCAATACAGCGACTGTAACAAGTTCTGTGTCTTTTATTGATGGTGACAAAGGTATTTTGGAATATAGGGGATATCCTATAGAGCAACTTGCTGAAAAGGGCACTTTTCTCGAGACAGCGTACCTGCTTGTTCATGGAGAGCTTCCTAATAAGGATCAGCTCGAAAACTGGGAAACAGATATTACACACAGGACGATGGTCTTGGAAAATGTCAAGAAATTTATGGAAGGGTTTCGTTATGACGCCCATCCGATGGGTATGTTAGTTAGTACGGTTGGCGCACTTTCTACGTTTTATCCTGAAGCAAAAAATGTACAAGATGAATCCGTTAGATTGGAACAAACTATAAGAGCTATCGGGAAAGTTGGGACCATTGCGGCTTGGGCGTATAGGCATACGCTTGGCTATCCATATATCTATCCAGATAACGACCTATCTTATTCGGGCAATCTATTAAATATGTTATTTAGGATGGTAGAAGATAAATACATTCCTAACCCTGTTATAGAAAGAGCTATGGATGTATTGTTTATTTTGCATGCTGACCACGAGCAAAATGCTAGTGCTAATACTATGCGTGCGATTGGAAGCTCTTTGGCAGATCCATATTCTGCGTTAGCTGGTGCAATAGGATCACTCTATGGTCCGTTGCATGGCGGAGCAAATGAGGCTGTCATAAGGATGCTGGAGGAAATCGATTCGGTCGATAATATACCTAAATTTATCGAAAATGTTAAATCGGGGGCAGATGGTGTAAGGCTGATGGGTTTTGGTCACAGAGTCTACAAAAATTATGACCCTAGAGCCAGGCTCGTTAAGGAAATGGCAGATAAAGTTTTCGAGGTGACCGGGAGGAATCCTCTTTTGGACATCGCGCTTGAACTAGAAAGAATAGCTCTTGAAGACGAATATTTCGTCGAGAGAAAACTATATCCCAACGTAGATTTTTATAGTGGTTTAATCTATCAGGCTATGGGGTTCCCAGTAGAAATATTCCCTGTACTTTTTGCTATTCCTCGTACCGTTGGGTGGATGGCTCAATGGAGCGAAGCTTTTGGAGATAGGGAACAGCGTATAGTTCGACCTAGACAACTCTACGTTGGGGAAAGGCAACGTGATTACGTGTCCATGAAGGATAGAAGCTGATTCGTACTTTCGAACAATTAGCTTCGTTGAAGAACTTTATCGGCTAAAAATGCTCCTACGATGCCACCAAATATTGGGCCGATAATATAAACGAGAGCGTTATCAAATACTCCTGACACTAAAGCAGGTCCAAACCATCTTGCAGGGTTCATAGCAGCTCCGGTTAAAGGACCTCCTACTAATATATCTGCCGCTATAGTAAGTCCTATTGCTATAGGTGCGATTCCTGAGGGGCCTTTTTCATCACCAGCAGTTTGAAATATCACAACTACTAAAATTAATGTTAGAAGAGACTCAATTATAATACCTTCTGTGAGGCCAATGCCGGATAGCATTGGTAGTCCTAACCCAGAATTACTGGGGAAGACAGAGTAAAGTATACCTGCCGCTACTAGTGCTCCAGTCAGCTGCGCAATTATATAGACTAGTGCAGTTAAGGAGTCAATTCTCTTTGTAACTAAGAAGCCTATCGTAACAGCTGGGTTTATGTGACCGCCCGATATGTGTGCAGTCGCCGCGACGCCTATGAATATTGCAAAACCGTGAGCTAGAGCGATACCCGTTAATCCGGTTGATGTACCTACGATTATGGATCCTGCTCCAATAAATACTAAGATGAATGTAGCAAGGCCTTCTGCTATAGCTTGGCGAGTCAGTTGAGGCATGTTTATCTCCAATATGAAATGTGTGTATTGAACATCACTATAACTTTTTGATCTTATGCATACAAGTTAAACATTTTCTAGGCTTATCTTAATAGAAATTTTCCTGAGTAGAATCCTACTCCTGCGGCACTAAGACATAAGGCATTTTGCATAATCACGTTTAAAATAGCTGTCCCTACATGGCCGGAGCGAAAGAGATTTATTGTTTCCATACTAAAAGCCGAAAAAGTGGTAAAAGACCCCAAAAAACCTATGATGAGTAATGCCGCTATTTGTGGAGGAAGTATGCTTTTCTCGCTTAGGCTCCAGACGATACCGATGATAGCGCTTCCCACTATATTTACTGAAAGAGTGGCCAGAGGTAAAGAAGAATTGATGGAATTCACGATTGCTTGTGATAGTAACCACCTGGAAGCTGCCCCTAAGGCTCCTCCAACCATAACTAGCCCAAGGGTCGCCATTTTGCTTGCAACTTTCTACTATGCCCTATTAAAACGGCACAGGTTTTATATTAAGGGTTTAGTATGATTTTTCCGAAGAAATCTCGAGACTCCATTGTATTATGAGCTTCTGAGCACTCGCTTAACGAGAAGGTAGGTCCAACTATGCCTTTCAATTTTTTATTATTGACAAGATTCATGATTGCCCCGAATTCTGAAGAGCGGAATCCTCCGACTCCCATAATTTCGTAGCCTTGGAGAAATAGTTGGCCTAAATGTAATTCAGCTTTATGTCCTCCAGTGACACCGCATGTAACAAACTTTCCTTGTTTCTTGAGACATTTGATACTTTCTTTCCATATTGGCGCACCTATGCTATCGATTATTACGTCTACTCCTTCACCTTCAGTTATGTCATAAATCACTTCAGCAAAATTCTGATTATTTTCATAATTAATGACGTGGTCTGCCCCAAGAGCAGTTGCTTTTTCAAGTTTCCAGTCTGCCCCTGCAGTTGTAATTATTTGACAGCCTAATAACTTTCCAATCATGATCGCCGCGGATCCTACCCCACTACCTGCAGCGTGAACGAGCACGGTGTTACCTGGTTGCACGGCGGCTTTGGTTACTAGCATTCTCCAGGCGGTTTTGAAAGCTATAGGTAGAGCGGCAGCTTCTTCATAAGAAAGGCCGTCAGGAATTTGATAAACATTTTGCGCTGGTACTGAAATCAACTGGGCGTAACTTCCATCTAAATCATATCCTAAATCTTTACGGTCAATACAATTTTCGTCTTCCCCAATTTTACATGACGGGCAAATATTGCAAGGAATCCTAGGGTCTACAACAACTCTAGATCCGGGAATAATTCCTTGTTGTAGGCCCAGCAGGCTTGCCTCCACTACTTCTCCCGATAGATCTTCTCCCAAGATCCGTGGAAAATTTATTGGGACTCTATTTTCTCCTGAACGAGCGTAAAGGTCGAATCTGTTAATAGCCGCAGCCTTAATTGAAATAAGTACTTCGTTTTCGCCCATCACTGGGTCTTTCATGTCACCAAAAGTCAAAACTTCTGAGCCACCCTGTTCTGTTATGTATACAGCTTTCATTAGAAATGTGCTTTTCTATACTAAAAAATATTAAACAGGGTCTTTAATTTTAGACATCAAAGATAGATATACCAGCGGTATAACTAGGGTAGCAACGAATGCTCCTAGTATAAGCGGGCCCATAAAGAATAGTATTAATATTGTTGGCATTGCGAACATTGTTTTAACCTCCTCTAGAGTATAATCACTTGAAGCCTTTTCCGGAAGCTAGACTTGAAGCAACTATGAGTGCTTCTTCCATACTTGTCGATTGAGCGATCCCTTTTCCCGCTATATCAAAGGCGGTTCCATGATCGACGGAAGTTCTTATGTAAGGTAATCCGATATTAACACTTATACTTCTATGAAAATCATGCATCTTAACTCCTATATGACCCTGGTCATGATATAGCGCTATGATGGCGTCAAAATCACCATTCACTCCTCTCAGAAATATGGAGTCAGCAGGGATTGGGCCATAAACTATGATTCCGTCAGATTTGGCGTTTTCTATTGCGGGAATAATTTCTTCTGATTCTTCATCTCCAAATAATCCGCCATCCCCGCCGTGGGGATTCAGAGCAGCGACACCAATTTTGGGCTTTGAGAAGCCCCATGATTTGAATGCTGTATCAGTCATCTTTATATATTCAAGAATTCGGTCTTTTGTGATAAATGTATGTGCTTCGCGAAACGGAACGTGTGTAGTTAGGTGTACTACTCGTAGCTGCCGTGCAATCAACATGGTGCCAATTTTTTTAATTTTAGCAATCCTAGCTAACATTTCTTGGTGACCAAATTCTGAATACCCTGCAAGTGCGACGGATTCTTTATTTATAGGGGCAGTGCAGATGGCATCCAAAGAATTTGATTGGGCGAGAGTAGCAGCTTGCTCTATTGCTCTAACAGATGCGTGACCACCTGCTATGGAAGAGGTACCAAGTGGTATCGAATCCATATCAGGAGATTCGATATTTAGTACAGGAATTGTTTTGTTTTGGATAGCAATATCTCGAGCAGCTTCTACTGTTTTGATGCTTTGGCTTGTAAGTTCTGGGGCATATTTTCTTAAGGAAGCGTCGAATATTAGTTTGCTTCCAATTACTACTGGCGTATAGGTTCCAGAACCACCTTTTTTATGATTTGATAGGGCCTTACTTATCACTTCTGGCCCAATTCCAGCAGGGTCGCCCAAAGTAATGCCAATCAAAGGTACATTATCCATCTAAATACCCCAAAATCTTGTTTTATGTAAAGTGTATAGGAACCTGGATAGTTTATCTAAAATCTAAATAATGCTAATGCCTCTATTCATGAGCTGTAGACCTACAAACCCTACGGTCAATGCTAATGATCTGATCAACCATGGAGCAGAGAAATATTTTGAAATTCTTGCACCAACTTGAGCTCCTATTATAGCTCCTAATCCAAGAAGCAGTATCCGGAGAAGGTAATCAGTCACTGGTACAGCTGTAGCATGCACTGCAATAGCAGCCGGGCTTGTTATAAGTATGACAAATTGCGATGTTGCTGTCGCAATATGGGCTGGGAAAGCAAATATTTGTACTAGAGAGGGAACTATAAAAATTCCTCCACCAATCCCCAGTAGGCCTCCCATAAATCCAGTTGATAAGCCTAAAATAAACAACCAAATTTTCCGAGCGGTGGATTTGTTGCTAAGGGAAATGGTTTGTGTTTCTTTGGGTTTTCGAAGAGGATTTATGAGTAGGTATATCATTAAACTAAAGAGCGCCATACCACATATAATTTGAAAATACCCTCTGGATAAATGCTCTACAGTGAATGCGCCTAGCGCCATGCCGATAATTCCGCCGGCAGCTACATTTAAGCTTGATCTGAAGTTAACTCTTTTTTCCCTTACGTATATTGTGCTTGCTGACAAACTTGTTAATAGAACCACACTTTGGGAGACGGTAGTTATTAATCCAGGGCTGTCTTGTGGGAAAACATATAGCAAAAGAGAAACTATTATAAATCCACCCCCAGCCCCAATTAAGGCGCCGATGGTACCTGCAGCGAATCCTGCTATAGGCAGAACAAACATAAGAAAATCGTCCAAAGTACTATAATTTTAACAGAATTATTATGCTTTAGAGTTTATCGCGATATAATAGAATTCTATTGCAATGGGGATAATTGATGGGAGCGCCTAGTGTTTAATTTACCAATGTCTGGATTAAACGTATTGGATTTAACTAGTAACGCTGCGGGACCGTATTGTACAAGATTATTGGCTGATTATGGGGCATCTGTAATAAAAATTGAAATTCCTAATTCTGGAGACCCAGCTCGGAAAGTGCCTCCCTTCTTTGATGACGGAGAATCTGGTGAAGGTAGTAGTCTTTTTATGTTTCTTAATACAGGTAAGCAATCTCTAACTTTGGATCTAAAGGACAAACGCGGTTTAGAGGTAATCAAAAAATTGATAATAAATGCGGATATTTTAGTAGAGAACTTTCGGCCAGGAGTTATGAAATCCCTTTCTTTGGACTATGAATCTGTCCGTCAATTAAATAATAGGATTGTTTATACTTCGATCAGCAACTTTGGTCAAACAGGGCCTCACCGGGATTGGAAAGGTTCTGATTTAGTTCTCTATGGGATGGGTGGTCCCATGATCAATACCGGTCACCCTGACAAAGAACCTTTACAGTTAGCGAATTACCTTCCTTCCTTTCATGTGGGTGCAACCGCCGCCGCTGCTACTTCTATAGCACTCTGGGGAGCAGAAGATACTGGAGAGGGGGACTGGATCGACATAAACTTCTTTGAAACTTTGATGGGTCATATTGACAGAAGATCTACAGCATTGTTAAACCACCAGTATGACGGGACGATTTCTACTCGCCCACCCGTAGCTGGAACACCTGGATCTGGCATTTGGCCTACTGCTGATGGTGGCTATTTCTTCACTACTGTTCTAGCTAATAGATTTCCTGCAATGGCAAAAATGATAGGAGCTGAGCACCTATTAGAAGATCCCCTTTGGGCTACTCCCCGTGCGCGAGCAGCACCTGAAAGGCTCGATGAATTTTCAGCTATGGTAATTTTGTGGATGCTTGAACATACGAAAACCGAAATAAGGGATGAAGTCGAAAAAGCAGGGGTTTATGGTGGCCCTATAAATAATATAGGAGAATTATTGCAAGATAAACACTTTAAAGAACGTAACTTCTTCCAGAAAATCAAGCACCCTGTTTCAGGCTCTGTGATCTACCCAGGTTACAATTTTCGAATGACAGTTGGCGATCATGAGCAAGATATATCAGACCGTAGACCTGCACCTCTGTTAGGTGAAAATACAGATGAAATACTATCTAATCAACTTGGAATGGATCAATCGACCATTGAATCTCTTAGGAAAGCGGAGGTTGTTTAAATGGCTAGCAAAGATAAACCCCACAAGAAATTACCTTTAGAAGGCATTAGGATATTGGACTTTACGGTCGTTTGGGCAGGGCCTTTTGCAACACAATTGCTTGCAGAATGGGGAGCTGAGGTTATTCGAGTAGAATCCACTAAATTTTTCCCTTCAACTACAAGGGGTACCCTGGCAAGACCATCAAAAGAGCTTGTCCAGCAAGGAGGCATTGGCGGTTACCCTGACAAGGATCCAGGAGAGAGACCTTGGAATCGTGCTGCGTTATTTAATGTTCATGCACGGAATAAATTAAGTATGACTGTTGATCTCACGAATCCAGAGGGGCAAGAGATTTTTGCTGATCTTGTATCAAAATCTGATGGATTAATTGAAAATAATGCCATAGCAACGATGGAACGTGCAGGAGTTTCCTGGGAAAAACTATCAAAAATTAACCCTGAATTCGTGCTTGTTCGTATGCCTGCATTTGGCATTTCAGGGCCGTATAAGAGTTACAGAACATTTGGAAGTCACATGGAATCTCTTGTTGGCCATTATTCCTTGTTTGGCTACCAAGGAGAAACTCCAGAAGCCAGTGGCACTAGCCTTTTTGCTGATCCTGCCAGTGGTGTTGCTGGGGCTTTGGCATTCATGAGCGGTTTAAGACATCGCCGTAATACCGGTAAAGGAATTCAGATAGAGACTGCGACTGCTGAGAACTTTGTTAATCAATTGGGGCCTCATATACTAAACTACTCGATGAAAGAAGAAATTCCAGAATACATGGGAAATCGACACCCAGTATATGCTCCGCAGGGCGTTTACCCATGCAAGGGTGAAGACCGTTGGATTTCCATTACTATCACTGATGATTCTGAGTGGGAGAAACTCTCTTCACTAATTGGGGAAGTGGAACTTTCGGAAAACGATGATTATGACAATGTTGAGAAGAGACGCATGAATCACGATGTTATTGACAAACATATAAGTAACTGGACTGCTAATCACGACAGCATAGAGCTGATGAATATCCTTCAAAATAACGGGATACCTGCGGGTGCTGTGATGAATGAAAAAGATGCTTTTGAAGATCCGCATCTCGAGCAACGTAATTATTGGGAAGAGCTTACCCATCCTGAGGCCGGAACGTATAAATATCCTGGAGTTCTCTGGAAATCAAACGCTATTGATAATAAATTGAGACGTGCTGCGCCCAGGTTAGGCGAGGATAATGAATACGTATATAAAACAATACTAGGCTACAGCGATGAGCAGTATGAAGCATATGAAAAAAATGGGCACATAGGGATGGATTACGACGATTCTATACAGTAATCTGCAGTATAAAATTTGTGTTCTGAGAGAGGTGTATTTTGAGGCTTGAGGGGAAAGTTGCCGTTTTATCAGGAGTAGGCCCCAATATGGGGAGAGCCACTGCACTTATGTATAGTCAAGAGGGATGTAAGGTAGGGTTGATAGCGCGCAACCCAGAGCATTTACAATCCAGTTTGGAATTAATAGAAAAAAACGGTGGTGAAGGAATAGCGATCGCAGCAGATGTGACCAGCGAAAAGCAAGCCAAAGATGCGGTTAATGAGATTAACGATAAGTTTGGCGCAATCGATATCCTATACAGCGGAGCAGGAGGGTTTTTCGACCCTGGAAGAGAGTTTGTAGATGTCGATCAAAATTTTTGGAATGCTGTTATTTCGAACACCCTGGATGGGCCGCTAAATTTAATACAAAAGGTGACTCCGATTATGACAGCTAATGGCGGAGGTTCAGTCATATTATTGACCGCTAGCTATAGTGTTCGCCAGGCAAGTAACGCGGGGTACGCTGCTGCAAAAGGTGGAGTCTTGGGGTTTGCTCATAATTTGGCCAAAGAATTACATAAAGATAATATTCGTGTAAATATTATAGAACCTGGCCTTATTCGAACTAGAGTAGGTGACGATGGCCAGGATACAGTTGCTGAAAGAAAATTAGACAGAGTTGGACATGCTGTAGATGTCGCACATGCGGCTGTTTACTTTGGTTCTGATGAATCAAGTTGGGTTACTGGACAAGTTTTGAGCGTTGATGGCGGTGTTGATGTCCATGCTAGACAACTTTAAGTAACAAATTCGACCGAATTTGTTTTTGGTTTCAGGTTATTTTAATAAATGCGTTTTCGGTATTATCCCAGACAAAATTGTCTTCTTCGAACTTTTTTAGGTCATTGACATCGGTTATTCTATTCTCAACAAGAAATTTTACGAATTTCCCCTTGACGACTTTTCCGAAGTGGCCCGCCGGAATAATTTTGCCGACCTTTTTTACGTTGAAGTTAATAACAATTGTATTAGCTGTTTTCGTATATGATTTCCTGTGGACTTGAGGAAGTAAATCAATAACTAAATCTTCCCGAGATAGAATATCAGAGAAATATGGGTTCCAAAATTCTGGTAGATTTAAAACCCCCATCTTTAATTTATAGTTGGGTATCAATGTGTCAGGTGATATTAATCCCATAAAAGCACTTGTAATTCTAACGTTTTGGTTCAAGTAATTTTTTGAGAGATCGTTAAAAGAGGTAGGATCCAGATTTTTATACACTGTTCCGGTGTACCTTTTAATTGCTTCTGAGCAGAGACTATCGAATATATTTAGATTAATTTGGTGTAAGGCCAATGATTTTTCGCTTGAGGTGCCGTATATTTTGCCCAATTGATTGGGTTCCATGTGATTTAAAGTCTCGAGTATTTTTGAAATCGCTTCGCTAAACTTGGAATTGGTCTCTTTGAACGTCTTAGTAGATTCGTCTACAGTTGTTTTCCCTTCGCTGGGCGGAATTAATATTTTCATAATATCAATTATGAATTTTCTCAAGCGGTTTTTCTAGTATTAAACCCGACGACCGATATGATCAAAGCAATTATCATCATAACGGCCATCACGTTGAAGGCCACTTCAAAACTAGCTAATCTGCTGAGCTCACCTATCATTATTGTTCCCAAAGCCGAACCAAAACTGAAAGAGCCTAACAACATGGACATTGCTCTGCCATGTTTTTCCTCAGGAGCCCAGTCTGCTGCAATGGTTTGTAGCATTGGGTTTCCTGTGCCAAAACCGAACCCTAGTGCTACAGATGCTAATATTAGAATCACGAATGAAAAAGCCTGCGCGATTAAAAGCATACAAATAGCTCCAAGAATGAGAGAAGGGTACAGGATTACCGCTCGTCCATAGCGGTCAGATAATTTACCCGTTAACAGTCGACCAATGATTACGACCACTGCGTACACGGTAAAGAACATACTGTAATTCTCTATCTCCCTTTGTTCACAAATCACTGAAATAAAAGTGATAGTTGATAGATAAGCAGCAGATAAGAAAAAAGTTGCTGCTGCTGGTGCCCATGCTTCTTTTACAAATGTGCTTTTTATTTGTGAGAAAAATCCGGATTCTTCTGTTGTATGAGCTGCGAGTTGAGTTCGTTTTGTAGGGCTAGATATAGGGAAAAGCATAGTGATCGAAGCAAACATCAAAGTTCCAGCTACTATGAATACAGTCCTGAAACCATCGGTAGCGAGTAACGCGATTCCTATTGAAGGGCCAATAGCGATAGCGAAATTATGTGAAGTGGCAAAGTTGGTCATTGCCTCGCCTCTCCGATTTCCTGGAGCATTGGAAATAACCATTGTTCTAGTTGCTGTGCCTGATGCCCCTGTTCCTATTCTCCTTAGCACTGCCGATATTAGAACGGGCCAAGGAGTTTGAATAATAGTTAGAACGAATGCGCTAGCCGTAGATGCGACCATTCCAACAGCTATCGTTTTTTTTGCACTCCACTTATCTACCATAATTCCATAGAGAGGCACTCCTATAGCACCAATTGGGCCTGCTAAACCAATAATCCATCCGACCATTGCCTCATTCCCGCCGACATGCAGAATATAAAGAGGAATTATGGGCAAAATAATATAAAAAACGAGGAAAATAGTGAATTCTAGAATAAAAAGCAGTATGAAATTTTTGTTGTATACTTTGGCATTCTCAGGCAGAGCTGCTTCAGAAACATCCGTATTGTCTTTTGCCATCTGCTAACACTTCTTAAATTATTTTTTTAGTTGAACACAATACAGCACACTATACTTCAATTAACTTTATAAGTTTTATTTAATTTGTTTTTTTTGCTCGAACCCTTCCCATGATCTCTAGTCAGTGCGATAATGCCCTATCTTTATCGTTATCGCCATGTTTGGGGGATGGTCATGGTTAATGGTAGTAAAATACTTCCAATGTCTGGTATTAAAGTGCTAGATCTAACTTGGCATTTGGCTGGACCCTATGGGACTCGATTATTGGCAGATTACGGTGCAGATGTAATAAAAATTGAAAGACCGTCAGTAGGTGATCCATCTAGGGAGATGGAACCTTTTTTCAAAGATGAACGAGGCCCTGAAAAAAGCCTTTTATACCAATATTTAAATACTAATAAGCGCTCCATAACCCTTAACCTTAAATCCCAAGAAGGGAAGAGGATTTTTCTTGAACTCTCTAGCAAAGTGGATGTGGTTGTTGAGAATTTTAGTCCTGATGTTATGGAGCGACTTGGGTTGGACTACGGTGTGCTTTCTTCGGGAAATCCAGGTTTGGTGATGACTTCCATTAGCAATTTTGGTAGTACTGGACCCTATAAGAATTGGCAAGCATCGGAATTGACTACGTACGCTATGGGCGGTGCGATGATTAACACTGGGCATCCAGAAAAACCACCTCTCTATATAGGCGGACATATACCTAGTTTTCATGTTGGGACGGTATCTGCCGCGGCTACAGCAATATCAATTTTGGGGGCAGAACAATCTGGACAAGGGGATCATATCGATCTAGGAGCGTTCCAGATATGGATGGGAGCAATAGATAGAAGACAAAGTTATTTGATGAGTCACCAGTACACTGGTGACATATCAACTCGACCTTGGCCTGCTTCTGCTTTGGGTACAGGAATTTGGCAATGTATTGATGGTTATTTTATGACAGCCGTGGGTGTAGGACTTTTCCCTAGGATGGCTAATATGATAGGAGAGGCTGATTTATTGAATGACTCAAACTGGTCTACGGCTGCGGCTAGATCTGATCCCGAAAGATTAGATGAATCCATAGCCTTAATTGTTCCCTGGATGCTTGAGCGCACAAAAGCTGAAGCCAGAGATGCGGCCCAGCAGCATGGGGTATATGGAGGTCCTATAAATAGTTTTGAAGACTTGCTTAATGACCCTCACTTCCAGCATAGAGAATTCTTCCAACAAGTAGAACACCCGAAGATGGGTCCTATAACCTATCCAGCTGCTCCTTTTAAACTCCATTTAGATAATTCAAAGGGTAACGAAAAAGCGGCATCACCTATTTTAGGGGAACATACAGAAGAAGTATTGAAAGACTTTCTTGGAACCAGCGCTTCAGAGATAAAAAATTTGCGGAAAGGAGGGGTGATATAGATGGTTTCTAATAACTCCAAGTCTTTGCCGCTCGATGGGTTAAGAATTCTTGACTTGACTGTTGTTTGGGCAGGGCCATATGCTACTCAGATTTTTGGTGATTGGGGAGCAGAAATAATTAGAGTTGAATCGATCAAACATTTTCCAGCAACGACGAGAGGAATGGTTATGCGCCCCACCAAGGAAATGGTATCTCAGAAAGGCTCTTTAAGTGCTTATCCGGATAGGGACCCGGGTGAGCGTCCATGGAATCGTACAGCTTCATTTAATGCACATGCTCGGAATAAGAAGAGTATGACCGTAGATATGACAAAGCCTGAAGGGCAAAAGGTCTTCGATGAGTTACTTAAAATTTCCGATGTCGTCATAGAAAATAATGTCCCGGTAAGTATGGATCGTATTAATGTAAATTGGGAACGGGTTTCTAATGTGAATCCCAAAATTGTTATGCTTCGGATGCCAGGGTTTGGCTTAGATGGACCCTATGAAGATTACCGGACTTTTGGCAGCCATATGGCAGGGGTCGTTGGACACTATTCTGTGATGGGCTACCAAGGTGAGTTGGCGGACATGACGGGCAATACTTTAACAGCGGACGCTGCAGGGGGAGCTGGGGCTGCTCTCGCGCTTGCAGCGGGAATTCGGTATCGCAATCATAATGATAAGGGAATTTTTATTGAGATTGCCACGGCCGAAAACTTTGCAAATTATCTTGGTGATCACATACTTAATTATACCGTTAACAATAGATTGGCAAGCCCTATGGGAAACAGGGATATCTCTAATGCTCCCCAAGGGGTCTACCAATGCACAGGGGAAGATAGATGGATAGCGATATCTATAAATTCCGACAAGCAATGGAAGTCCTTATGTAATTTAATAGGGAGCCCAGAACTTGCTAAAGATTCGGAATATAGTAATGCTGCTCAGAGGCGTTCACTGCACGATACAATTGACCAATTGATTGAGGCATGGTCGAAGGGTATGGACGCCCATAAAGCTATGAGAGCTTTACAGGCTGAAGGAATACCTGCAGGGGTAGTGATGAACGAACAAGACGCCTTTTCAGACCCTCATCTTGAAGAAAATGGATTTTGGGAAACTTTAGAAGGGGATGAAACTGGGAAATACCAGTATGCAAGCACTCTTTGGAAAACAGTGTTAACTGACCGAAGCCATAAAAGGGCGGCACCTCGATTGGGAGAGGATAATGAATATGTTTATAAGGAACTATTAGGTTTTGATGAAGATAAGTATGCAGAGTTTGAAGCTGCAGGACATATCGGGATGGATTACGATATATAACTGTTACCTAACAAATGATTAGTGGGAGGGATTGATATGGTTGGAATAATGCCTTTGGACGATGTTACGGTCCTAGATTTAACGCATTACACGGCAGGACCGTTCGCAACCAGAATACTGAGTGATTATGGTGCCAATGTAATAAAAATTGAACGTCCTGAAACGGGAGATCCAGCTAGAATGCTTCCACCGTTTTATGAAGACAAGCCTGGATTGGAAAGAAGTGGACTATTTCTATGGTTAAACACGAATAAACGCTCTATCACTATAGATTTGAAAAAAGATGAAGGGCGAGACCTTGTATTGGAACTAGTTAAACATTCACAGATATTGGTTGAGAATTTCTCACCCGGAACTATGGATGCGCTAGGGCTATCTCCAGCTAAATTATTAGAGGCTAACCCAAAACTTATAATTACTTCTCTTTCGAACTATGGACAGACTGGACCTTACAGAGATTACATAGGAAACGAGCTCAATCTCTATGGGATGGGGGGAAGTATGATTGGTGCTGGCAATATCGATCATGAACCTTTGAAGACAGCGGGGCGAATGGTCAATTACCATGCAGGTTATGTCGCAGCTTTAGCAAGCGCACTGGGTTTGTACACTGTTGAAGAAAGAGACGAACTGGGCGATCACATTGATGTAAGTATATTTGAAACTGCTTCACATTCGATAGATATGCGGCTAAATAGATTGATGGGGTACCAATACACTGGACGACTGGCTGGAAGACAGAGTCAAGCTTCGGCGGTTGGGTCTGGTGTGCACCCCTGCGCAGATGGCTATTTTTTGATAACCGGCGGTGCCCGATTTATTCCCAATATTATTCGGATGATTGGTATGGATGAACTACTTGATCAAGAAGAGTGGTCAACCCCTGAGGGTCGCGCTCATCCAGATCGAATAGATGAATTCCTTCCTCATTTAATTCCGTGGACGTTATCTCGGACTAAAGAGGAAATTCGAAAAGAAGCTGAAAAGCATGCTGTGCTTGGAGGGCCAATGAATACGATTGAAGATCTTATGAATAACGAACAGTTTATCGACAGGGGTTATTTCCAAGAAATTGACCACCCGGAAACAGGACCAATAAAATATCCTGGTTATCATTTCACTTTGCATCGTGATGAGGATCAGCCAATGCCAGATCGCAAGAGAGCACCATTATTGGGCGAACATTCCGAAGAGATTTTACAAGAGATTGGATTATCAAAATCCGATATTGAAACATTGAAAAAGAAGAGTGTTATATAAATAAACGAGAAGTTTAATAAAACCAAAGGAGATATCCATGACAGCAAATAACCCCACAAATCCAGATGATTCTTTGCCGTTAAAAGGGCTCAGAATATTGGATATAACAGTTGTTTGGGCAGGCCCTTATTCGACTATGCAACTCGCTGATTGGGGGGCAGAAGTAATTCGCATTGAATCGACAAAATATTTTGCTGCCACCACCCGAGGCCAAATGGCTCGCCCACCCCAAGGTGTCGTTGATGGTGGAACTTCAACGGGTATGGGATACGCTTGGCGAGAGGCTGGAGAGAGACCTTGGAATCGGCATGCCATTTTTAATGCACATGCTCGAAACAAGCTTTCCATGACAGTCGATTTAACAAAACCAGAAGGCCAGGAAGTTTTTGAGCGGTTGGTCGAGAAATCAGATGGTTTAATTGAGAATAATTTACCCCAAAGCATGGATAAGCAAGGAATTGGGTGGGAAAGGTTGTCGAAAATTAATCCTAAACTTGTGATGTTAAGAATGCCTGCATTTGGACTGGGCGGACCTTATCGCAACTATAGAACTTGGGGTAACCATATGGAATCTATATCTGGCCACCCTCTAATAAGGACATACCCGGATCTAAGTCCAGAGTATGCCCCAGCTGGAGTGCCTGCTGATGCCGCTGGAGGGATCGGAGCTGCCCTTGGAATGCTAATGGGGCGAAGATATGTTCGAAGAACAGGAAAAGGTCTTATGATTGAGGCTCCTACAGCTGAAAATTTTGTTCCGTTACTTGGCGATTTTGTGATGGACTATTCCATGAATGGTCGTCTTTGGAATCAGATGGGTAACGAGCATTGGTATTTAGCTCCCCATAACGTTTATCGCACGCAAGGCGAAGATGCATGGGTTACTATTGCTTGCTGGAATGAGGACCAGTGGAAGTCGTTATGCGAAATAATGAGGATGAAAGACCTGGCTACTGATCCAAGGTTCAAAGATAATGATTCTAGATATAAAAACCGTAAAGAGCTCGATGCTATTATCAGCGAATGGTCGCAAGATAGACAGGCTTCTTGGATTATGGATAAACTTCAAATAGAGAAAGTTCCATCAGGGATTGTTATGAACGAGAGGGATGCAACGGAAGATCGGCATTTGCATGAGAGGGGATTTTTCTCATCAATAGAACATCCTGAAGTTGGGACCCATAAACATGTTAGAACTCCTTTCAAATCCGGTAACCATGAGAACGTTGGTGCGCGGAGAGCTGCTCCAACGCTTGGGGAAGATAACGAGTATGTTTATAAGACAGTCCTTGGATATACGGATGAGGAATATGCCGACTTCGAAGAGAAAGGTCACATAGGAACGGAATTTGATCCATCAATTCCATGAGTAGCTGATGTTACATTGTTTGGCTTGTTGATCATAGATCGTCGGAAGCAGTTTATTTTAGGATAAGCTGCCCCAATTGGGACCGCTTTTCACTTCAATGCCTATTGGCACAGATAATATTGGTAAAGCTTTAGGCATTATGTCCGAAACCATACCAATTAATTCTTCTTCTTCTTTCTCGTCGCATTCGAAGAGTAACTCATCGTGAATTTGTAAAAGCATATGTGCTTTCATTTCTGTTGTGTCTAGTGCATTTTGTACATTAATCATCGCAATTTTTATTAGGTCCCCCGCCGTTCCTTGGACGGGCATATTTATTGCCATCCTTTCAGAAGCATTTCTGATATTTGCATTTGAAGATGTTATTTCTGGAATGTACCGCCTTCTGCCTAAAAGTGTTTCTACGTAACCAAGTCTTCTTGCTTGATCGATAGTGGCATCCATATATGTTTTGACCTTCGGGTATTTATGAAAATAATTTTTTATGAAATCATCTGCTAAGGATCGCTCCATATCTAATCTGGTAGCCAGTCCAAAACCACTCATTCCGTATACAATTCCAAAATTGATTGCCTTCGCCACTCTTCGATCTTCTTCAGTGATTTCCTCGAGCTTTTTATTCAGTATTGCGGCGGCGGTTGACGAGTGTATGTCCTCCTCATTTTGAAAAGCCCCGATCAATCCCGAATCTTGAGACAGGTGAGCCAATACTCTTAACTCGATTTGCGAATAATCAGCGGATATTAGTAAATGCCCAAGGCGTGCTTTAAATGCTTCCCTAATTTGTTTACCCGTTGATGTTCTCACTGGTATTTGCTGCAGATTTGGCTCGCTCGATGCTATTCTTCCGGTGGAAGTAGCTACTTGATTTAATTTTGTATGGATGCGCCCTGTTTCGTTGTTAATATGCTTAGGTAAAGCATCTAGATAGGTCGATACCAACTTAAATAACTCTCGATATTCAAGAATCGAAGATACGATTGTTCCCCTAATGTCTGGAGTTTTACTTAAGGCGTCTAATGTAGACGAATCAGTAGAGTACGCACCCGTTTTTGTTCGTTTCATAACAGGTAGGTTCAGTTTTTCAAATAGAACTTCACCAACCTGTTTTGATGAGTTTAGATTAAAGGTGAATCCGTCATCGATATCTGCTTGGCCTATAACGTCAGAATATATTTTCTGTTGCATTAATGAAAGCTCTTCAGTCATTTTCTTGGACATTAATTCTAAGGGTTTTGCTTCCATCAGTATTCCGGTTTTTTCCATTCTTGTCATGACAATGGCTAGGGGCATTTCTATGTTTTCGAACAGGTCTGTTATTCCTTGTTCTCTTATTAGCACTTCTAAATGTTGCTTTAAACGCATATTGTAATCTGCAAGGAAACAAGAGTAATCAGTAGCATCCTTTATCGGCAAATCAGCCAACGAAAACTTAGGTTTGCCACGTGAAGGTATATCTTTAGGGGGCGTTGCCGAGAATAGGTCATTAATTAAAGTTTCGTAATTCCCTGTGTTCATTCCTGCTAGATGAGCTCCGACTGATGTATCCCAAATACTCGTGTTTGCCGTATTTATACCTATGTTCCCTAAAGGATTAATATTGTTTCTCGCTATATGTAAGATGATTGTGTTCTTTTGGGTGAAATTATTAATATATTCAGCAAATTTCTCGGACATTAGCACGCTGTTTTCCGAGTAAGTGGTAAGCAAAGGATTTGATAAGGGAATATACGCTGCTTGACCCGGGGCCCAAGATAATGCGATTCCTACTGGTACAGAATTTATGTCTGTACCAGTAGTTCCAGGTACGGTGATTGCTATCTCATCCAGATTGCCTAGTTTGTCAAAAAGGTTTTTTAAATCGTTTAAATTATCAATAGTATTGTATTCCGCAGTTATATCTTGAGCTCTATTCTCTTGGCTGAGAGTGAATGATTCCTCTGGTTGGACCTTAGGAACCCTCTGTAAGAGAGTATCGAAGTTTAACTCATTGAAAACCCGTTCAATTTCATCTCTCTTAATGTGTTTCTCCCATATCAAAGTATCGAAATCCAAATTTATGGGAAGATCTTCGACTATTCGGGTTAAATCCAGGCATTGTCGTGCTAAATCTTCTGAATCTTCTAGTTTTTTTCTGACTCTAGCGGGCTCTACGCTCCCTATATTAGAATAGATCCCGTCTATTGAATCAAATTGTTGTAACAATGAGGTAGCTGTCACGGATCCAACCCCGGGAACCCCTGGAATATTGTCCGATGAATCACCCATTAGAGCTTTCAAATCTGGAATTTGCTTGGGTAAAAGTCCATATTTCTCATTTACGGCAGACTCGTCGAACAGCATATTGGATCCACCGGGTCTTTGATACAGTACGCGAACATTTGGAGAGACCAACTGCATAGTGTCCTGATCTCCGGTCACTATTATCGTCTGCAAATCCTTGTTGGATGCAACTTTTGCTACGTGGCCGAGAATGTCATCCGCCTCAAACCCCTGCAATTCTAGTATAGGAATACCAAGAGAATCCACGACCTCTCTAATTCGAGAAAACTGGTTTCTCATTGTGTCGGGCATTGGAGGGCGATTGGCTTTATACTCCTTGAAAGCTTGGTGCCGGAAGGTAGGGCCACTCATATCGAAAGCTACGGCTGCTCTTTTGGTGCCGGTCTCTCGCAAGGTTTTCAGGATCGCAGCGGTAAAACCATAAATTGCACCTGTTTCTTCCCCGTTTGGTGCGGACATCGAAGGCATTGCGTGAAAAGACCTGTAGAAAAGTGCGTGCCCGTCAAACGCTACGAACAGATCTTTTTTAGAATCTCCGAATTCGTTGTTGGTAGGTTCCATAAGAATATCTCCATCTCCCTTACAAGTATAACAAGCATTGGTGTTGTTATTTTGATCAATTAATGTTGCTATACCGCGAAAATATTTAGTAAATTCTGGTCAAATCCAGAGATGTAACAAGAATGTAACTTAAAGGGCTATTATATTGTTGACATATGGATCCAATATCCCTAATATACGTCGAAGTGTATTCACAATATATCTACCGAGGGGTAGTACAGGAGGGTATTAATGTTTAGACGATTGCCGCTTATTTTAATAGGGAGTTTGGCTGCTGCGGCGCTTATGTTGGCAGCTTGTTCTCCAGCATCGGATTCTGATGATTCCGATGATTCATCGTCTTCTTCTGCTACTAGTGGCGCAGCTACTACAGCAGTCCAGGAGATTAAGGAAAGTTCCTCAGGAACACAGCAGAAAGAAGCACCGCAAGAAGATGCGAGTGCTGGCCCAACATCCGTTAGCGGGATCCCATTAGATCCTGATGCTAAGTATGGCGGAGTCCTTCAGATCTTTGATGATGGTGAAGGCCCATCAAATAGCATATGGGAAGAGGCAGCTGGATCGGGATTCTTCGCGATGCAACCGCTTCACAGCAGCCTTATAAGGCCGCAATCTTGGGGTACCTTGGAAGATTACCAGAACAACGCGTTCTTCAACTTCCATCCTGACCTTGCTGAGTCTTGGCAGGGATCCGAAGATGGAAAGACCTGGACATTCAAACTCCGTGATGGACTTGAGTGGTCTGACGGTACGCCTCTAACGAGCGCGGACGTTAAATGGTCATACGACACGATTATTACTGGTGAAGGTCTTAACCGAAGCCCAAGAGCTGTACAGTTCTTGGCAGTTGATAGTGTAACTACTCCAGATGATTTAACAATTGTCTTTAACTTGAAGCATCCTAAAGCAGCGATACTTGAGGTTATTGGAATGCCTTACCACATCATAAGGCCTAAGCACGTATACGACGGAAACACTGAGCCAATGCGTAAGGAAATTCCTGACGTAATTCAAGGACCATTCCAAATTGATGAGTGGATACCTGGTGAGAAGTATGTCTTCTCTAAGAGAGACGATTACTGGAACCAACCACTTCCATACTTGGATGGCTTGAACTTGAACATGTTGTCTCGATCAGCAGCGCCAATCGCTTTACGCGGTGGACGTGTTGATATCGCGTTTGCACATGGTTTCACAGGTGCACAAGCTGATACTCTTATCGCAGAATGCGACGTTTGTAACGTTTGGCCGCGAGTGATCGCTTCTTCACAGAGCCCATCTTTGATGTTGAACCATCAGAGAGCTCCGTGGAACGATCCTAAGGTTAAGGAAGCATTCGCATTAGCGATTGATAACCAGAAATACGTCACAACAGTTCAACAAGATTGGTACTTCACCCCAACAGGTTGTGGATTCTATCCAACATCCGAGTGGGCGATGCCAGCTGAGCGTTGTGCACAGATCTCTGGATATGGCGACTTCCAGGAAGGTGGATCACCTGCAGCAGATAAAGAGAAGGCTAAAGCTCTTCTCGCTGAAGCTGGATACGAGCCAGGCGACCTGAAAGCTACCATATACTTCTGGAGTGTTGTACAAGGTGACGCACCAGCAATACTTGAAGATCTTAACGCCATTGGTGTAGAAGCCGAGGCTGAGATTCTCGAGACTGCTCGAGCGTACGCTACTTGGTCAGATGGTAACTTCGATATCGGAGTTCACTCCTTCTGGGTAGCTGGAATCGATCCAGACATCACACTTTACGAGCATTTCTATACTGGTTCTGACAGGAACTACAACCGTTACTCGAACCCAGAGTTCGATGCTATGACTGATAAGATGAGCGCTACGGTTGATAAGCAAGCACGTAAAGAATTGGCATGGGATGCCATGGAACTTGCTTTGAGTGAGCAGGCTAAGATCATAATTTCACATAGTTCTTATGTTCCAGCTCATAACAAGAGAGTCCACGGTTTGATGCCAACATTGAACTACTTAGCTGGTTATGGTCCTCACGTAAGGTATGACCATACTTGGGTAGACGACGATAACGAGCGTGTACTGGAGTAAAGTTAAGACGTTCAAACGCTAGTATTTCGGTACTACGTGTTGAGTGAATAAGAAGCCCTTGGCGGGGATAACCCGCCAAGGGCTTTTATGTCTTTCAAATGGGATAATCTTGATCGATTTGTATCTTACGTTTATTAGCTATATTTAAATTAGTGTTCTGCTCTTGACTATATGATTATTAGGTGTCATATTTTTATCTTGGTGTCTTAGTTTCTAATGCACCCGGCTTTGTTTTTTCAAAGGGTATTTTAGTAGGAGGGGAAAAATGATTAGACGATTGCCGCTTATTTTAATAGGGAGTTTGGCTGCTGCGGCGCTTATGTTGGCAGCTTGTTCTCCAGCTTCAGATTCCGATGATGATTCGTCGAGTGCTGAAACTAAAACCGAAACGGCAGCTACTACTGCGGTTCAAAAGATTGAAGAGAGTTCTTCAGGAACACAGCAGAAAGAAGCACCGAAAGAAGATGCGAGTGCTGGCCCAACATCCGTTAGCGGGATCCCATTAGATCCTGATGCTAAGTATGGTGGAATCCTCCAACTATTTGATGACGGTGAAGGCCCATCAAATAGCATATGGGAAGAGGCAGCGGGATCCGGATTCTTTACTATGCAACCGCTTCATAGCAGCCTTATAAGGCCGCAGTCTTGGGGTGGTTTGGAAGATTACCAGAACAACGCGTTCTTCAACTTCCATCCTGACCTTGCTGAGTCTTGGCAGGGATCCGAAGATGGAAAGACCTGGACATTCAAACTCCGTGATGGACTTGAGTGGTCTGACGGCACCGCTTTAACAAGCGCCGATGTGAAATGGTCATACGACACGATTATTACTGGTGAAGGTCTTAACCGAAGCCCAAGAGCTGTACAGTTCCTTGCGGTGGATAGTGTAACCACTCCAGATGATTTAACTGTTGTCTTTAATTTGAAGTATCCTAAAGCAGCGATACTTGAGGTTATTGGAATGCCTTACCACATCATAAGGCCGAAGCATGTATACGAAGGAAACACTGAGCCAATGCGTAAGGAAATTCCTGACGTAATTCAAGGACCATTCCAAATTGATGAGTGGGTACCGGGTGAGAAGTATGTCTTCTCTAAGAGAGATGATTACTGGAACCAACCACTTCCATACTTGGATGGCTTGAACTTGAACATGTTGTCTCGATCAGCAGCGCCAATCGCTTTGCGCGGTGGACGTGTTGATATTGCGTGGGCACATGGTTTCACAGGTGCTCAGGCTGAAACATTGATAAATGAGTGCGACGTTTGTAACGTTTGGCCACGAGTGATCGCTTCTTCACAGAGCCCATCTTTGATGTTGAACCATCAGAGAGCTCCGTGGAACGATCCTAAGGTCAAGGAAGCATTCGCATTAGCGATTGATAACCAGAAATACGTCACAACAGTTCGACAAGATTGGTACTTCGTTCCAACAGGTTGTGGATTCTATCCAACATCCGAGTGGGCGATGCCAGCTGAGCGTTGTGCACAGATCCCAGGATATGGTGACTTCCAAGAAGGTGGCACACCAGAGGCAGATAAAGAGAAGGCTAAAGCTCTTCTCGCTGACGCTGGATACGAGCCAGGTGACCTGAAGGTCAACGTTTACTTCTGGAGCGCCATCCAAGGTGATGCACCAGCAATACTTGAAGATCTTAACGCCATTGGCGTAGCCGCAGAGGCGGAAGTTCTCGAGACTGCTCGAGCGTACGCTACTTGGTCAGATGGTAACTTCGATGTTGGAGTTCACTCCTTCTGGGTAGCTGGAATCGATCCAGACATCACACTTTACGAGCATTTCTATACTGGTTCTGACAGGAACTACAACCGTTACTCGAACCCAGAGTTCGATGCTATGACTGATAAGATGAGCAAGACGGTTGATAAGCAAGCACGTAAAGAATTGGCATGGGATGCCATGGAACTTGCTTTGAGAGAACAGGCTAAGATCATTGTTTCACATAGCTCTTACGTCCCAGTTCATAACAAGAAAGTCCACGGTTTGATGCCAACATTGAACTACTTAGCTGGTTATGGTCCTCATATAAGGTATGACCATACTTGGATAGATGAGGATAATCTACGAGTACTAGGTAACTAGTAAAGTTAAGAAGTTCAAACGCTAGTACTTCGGTACTACGTGTTGAGTGAATAAGAAGCCCTCGGCGGGGATAACCCGCTGGGGGCTTTTGGAGTTTTAATATTTGATATGTACGACTATCGAGCAGCAACAGCTTTAATATTTATACTGATTCTTATGAAAATAGTTGTAGGAATCTTATTGTTTGTAATATTAAGGGACGCCGAAGCAGTAACCTTATATGCGTCAATCCATTTAGGTATGATACTTACAACAATCCCACTAGTAATTTTATTCGTAGGAACATTAGTTTTTTGGTGGAAAGTTCTTTTGTTACGACGTAGAAGGAGTGAATTAGTGGGCGATACTCAACACACTGAATTTCTTTAATTCTAGTTAAGTCTAAGATCAATTATCCAGGATGAACAGTGCAGAAGTTTTGAATATTGACCATAGGGTATTCCCGATTTTTACATTTAGTTGCTCGAGGGAGCGCCTAGTTATGTGACCATTGAGTAACAGTCCATCTTTTGACTCTATGACAACTTCGTAGCCGACTCCAGTTTTCTCTATGTTTTTTACTGTACCAGGTAGTATATTTCTGGCTGAAAGAGCACTTGTTTCAGGTTGCTTAGTTGCAAATATAATGTCACTGGCTTTTAGGCCTACAGAAACAGTCATTCCTGCTTCAACTTTTTTATATGGTACTTCTAGAATTAACGCATTTCCAAATCGAGCGATAATAATCCCTTCTTTTGGCAGCAACTCTTCTACCTCTAGCTCCAGGATATTTTCGACTCCAGTCAATTGAGCTATTTCAATAGAATTAGGCTGTGTTAAAGTGGCAACTGGGGTCCCTGAATCGATAACTGTCCCATCTTGAATCACTTGAACATGATCGCCTAAAGTCAGGGCTTCCTCAATATCGTGGGTTACTAACAATACAGGGATATTTTCGCTTATTAATATAGCCCTTATTTCTTGCCTAGCAGATCGTTTTAAGTCTAAATCTAAAGCCGCAAAGGGCTCATCAAGGAGAAGCATTTTGGGGGATGTTGCAAGAGCTCTCGCCAACGCAACTCGCTGACGCTCCCCCCCTGAAAGGGCATCAATATTTCTTTCGGCGACAGAAGTTAATTGTAAGCGATCGATAAGTGCGTTTGTTTTATCATAGATATACGATTGAGTTTCCTCACTAATCCCATATTCAATATTCTTTCTGGCATTGAGGTTTGGGAAAAGACCATAGTCTTGAGGCATATAGCCTATCTTTCTTTTATGAGGAGGAATATTAATCTCACTTTTAGAATCGAATACTGGAACGCCACCTATCTCGATATGTCCTTTTTGCGGTGTATTTATGCCCGCTATTGTTTTCAGTGTAAGAGATTTTCCTGCGCCAGATCCTCCAAATAGTATTGATATTTCGCCCGATTTTATGTCCCAACTATTTGTGAGTAGAAAATCCCCTATTTTTGATTCAACCCAACCTGAAGCATTCATTCTCGTACCTCCACGGAGTTGGATCTTTGGCCAAGCATTGTAAGGATTACAAGGATTACAGTTGAAGCAATTAATAATAGTATCGATAGTGCTATCGCAGCATCGAAATCAGTTTCCATAGCAGAAAGAATTGCTAGTGGCATCGTTTGAGTTTTGCCAATAAAATTTCCGGCAAACATTAAAGTTGCACCAAATTCAGATAGTGCTCTTGCCCACGATAATGCTAGGCCTCCAAGAATCGTCGGAGACGCGATTGGCAAAGTTATTTTCCAGAAAGTTTTAATGGGAGTCATCCCTAGTGTTTGTGATATATCTTCTAGTTCTCTTGGGACTTGCGCGAACCCATTGGAGGCCGATTTTGTGTAGAAGGGTGCTGCAACGAATATTTGGGCGAGAATAACCGCTAATGTAGTGAACGATACAGAGTATTCAGTATTTCCAAAGAGATTACTCAATAAACCATTTCTGCCGAATGCCATTAGCATGGCTACTCCAGCAACTACAGGAGGAAGGACAATGGGTAGATCTATGAGTATTTCGATTATGCGTTTAAGGGTCCCGGCCTTTCTCGATAAATAGTACGCAGTTGGGGTAGCAAATAATACAATAGCCAAGATACTGATGCTGCTTGTTATGAAAGATAATCGTAGAGCTTGTAGTGTGAGATCACTGAAAATATTATTGATTAGCTGCTGAGATCCTAAACCTCTCAATACCAATGCGAAGATTGGTAGTCCAATGAAAACCATATATACGATAGTTGTCCAGCTTGTAACTCGCATCCAGTTTCCCTTGTTTGTTTCTTTGGAAAAGAAGTTCAAATTAATTGTCCTGCTTTATAGGTCTAAATCCATTATCTAATAATATTGCCGATCCCTGTTCTGATGATAAGAGCTCCAGGAATTTTGCAGAAGCTTTTTTCTTATCACCCGGCACTAGCGTAGCTATAAAATATGTTGGTTTTGTATCTATTTTTATTGGAAAGCTTATTCTTTTTACGCTATTTCCTAGTTCTTTCGATATATCGGTTGAGTATACTATGGCTGCATCTACTTCCCCTAATACAACTCTCGATAACATGCTACGTACGTTTGTCTCCATGGATACAATATTTTGAACGAAATTTTTGGGGAATTCGTTTCCATAATAACCGGCCATCTCTATTTCTTTAATGGCTAGTACTGAGTAGGATCCAATGGGCACCTCCGGCAAAGCGGTCACAATTTTAATCCCAGGAGCCAAGATATCGTCAAAATTGTCTATGCCAGCAGTTTTTTGTGATACGACCAACGCTAAATCGTTTTGTGCAAACGGGATTGGTTTACTGACCCCAACATCGCTTGATAATTTCCATATCTGGAGATAATCTGCCGACGCGAAAAGATCTGCTTCTGCCCCTTGTTTTATTTGCGCCTGCAAAGTGGAACTTGCGGCATAGTTAATTTGTATATCTGTGCCGGGATTTTCAGATTCAAAGGCCAACTCTAGATCGTTGAACGTTTCTCTTAGCGAAGCTGCAGCAAAAATTGTTAACTCTTCGTTTGTTGATTCTTGATTAACTTGGCATGAAGACAAAATAAAGACGATCAGCGATAACATCGCGATCGGGTAAAGTATTTTCCTGCGGCCCATTTTGCTATCTGATTTCTTTCGTGTACTCATAAATTATATTATCTGAATATTTTAATTTTATCGTTATACTAAGTGAACAGGAATAGCCACTCAGAAGGAGTCATAAATTTGGAATTTAATGAAGTGATGCAAGTTCTTTCTGGGCAACTTCATAAGGGTGCCATTCAGACCAGTAAAACTGTTTTGGAAAAGTACTCTTATGATAGAACTTCTCAGATGAGTTTACCTGAAGCTGTTATTAATGCCCACTCTGAGACTGAGGTTCAATCGATTTTACGTTCAGCAAACGAAAATTCGATTCCTGTTGTTACAAGGGGCGCTGGTAGTAGTTTGACGGGTGCAGTAGTGCCGATAGTTCGAGGCATAGTTCTTGATGTATCTGACATGAACAAATTTACCGTAGTAAAAAAAGATTCTGTTGTTATTGCTGAACCTGGTGTTATGACATCTACGTTGCAGGCGTCGGTTGAAGCCGAGGGTTTATTTTACCCTCCTGACCCTGCAAGCCTAGAATTTTCCACAATCGGAGGAAATCTCGCCACTAATGCAGGAGGGGCGAGAGGCGTAAAATATGGAGTGACTCGAGACTACGTGCGAGGTTTAACTGTTGTACTCGCTGATGGACAGATTCTTAATTTTGGTGGCCAGTACCACAAGAATTCTACTGGGTATCAGCTGATGCACTTGATAATTGGCTCAGAAGGAACATTGGGAGTGATTACTAACAGCGTCCTACGCCTGATCCCACTGCCTCCGTACACAAATACCCTAAGAGCCATGTTTAGATCAGTAGAAACAACGTCTGAGGCCGTAACAGGCATATTTGAAAAGGGTTTTAATCCTAACACTATTGAGCTTATGGACCGAGTCAGCCTCGAGATTGTTTCAAATGACCTTGATTTTAATTTATCTGAGGAACATAACGCGATGATCATTATCGAATGTGATGGTACGGATCAAACTCAGGTTGACCAAGATCTTGGAACTATAGCAACTCTTATGCAACAAAAAGGCGCATCAGAAGTTGTTATTGCGAATACCGAAAAGGAACGTCATACGATATGGAACGCTCGCCGATCCGTTTCTGATGCGTTGGCTAAAAGTGCACCTAATAAACTTGTGGAAGATATTGTCGTGCCACGGTCGAAGATTCCTGCCCTCGTACAGGAAGTTCGAGGAATAGCTGAGGCTAACGGTTTAACAATAGCGTTATTTGGTCATGCGGGAGATGGGAATTTACACCCCAATTTTCTTTTTGATTTAAAAAATCCAAATGAGATTCAAAGAGTAGAGAAGGCTTCAAAGGAGATTTTTGAACTTGGAATCAACATGGGCGGAACGTTATCGGGAGAACACGGGATAGGAACGTTAAAGCGGCAATTTTTAGAAGATGCGGTAGGCACTAACGTTTTAGACTTGATGCGATCAGTGAAAAAATTGTTTGACCCCAATAATATTTTAAATCCACAAAAAATATTCCCTGTGGAGAATGATAAGCAAGATAAAGCAGGCTTTTTATCAGATTTGCCGTTTAATAGTGAATATAATGATATTGTTGAATAATCGAAATCCAATTATTCTTTAGTTGATATAGTGTTAACGCGTGCAATACGTTTAATTCTAAATATCATTGCGGGCATATATTAGATTAGAATTGGGAATGAAGTGGCTAAAGACGAACTGTTTGAGCAGAGAATAGAAAAATTAAATAGGCTTCGGGATAAAGGTATTGACCCATA
>Ga0310344_10000287_pt1 | contig 41027 bp, 48 predicted proteins | sample HC15DNA20200_MG_FD_203801 | JGI IMG/M metagenome (GOLD analysis project Ga0310344, IMG submission 203801) | Marine microbial communities from station ALOHA, North Pacific Subtropical Gyre - HC15-DNA-20-200_MG | ecosystem: Environmental > Aquatic > Marine > Oceanic | place: Pacific Ocean: North...
ATACTAGCTGATAACCCAGCGTCCGTTAACAGTAACGGTAGCATTATTTGTAATTGGGCCAATCGAATGTGCTCCTTCCGTAGCAGCTATCGTTACATCATCACTGATCGTCAAGCTATTGGTATACATCGTGCCATTTGCAGATGCACCACCACCTAAAGCTGACCATGCTGCTGTTGATCCTTGGTATCCCTCGAAGCTATCAGAGTCTGTGTTGTAACGTATTTGACCTTTAGTTGCAGTAGGTCTTTGAGCTTCAGTTCCATTAGGAACTTTTACAGCTCCAGTAGTTACATACTCAGCACCCCAAGTTTTACTTTGCCATACTTTTGCATTTCTACCGTTATATAATTTAGTTTGATCGTCAGCAGAGTTATTTGTTCCAACATAAAACCAATCACCAGACCAACCACTTATTGTGTTTCTACCCCAAATACCTTCACCCCAAAAGTCTGTCTGCATACCAGTAGTCGATATTCTTAAAGAACTACCAACACTATAAATTTGACAAGCACCACTATCACTGTTGTTTGTTGTCCTAAACTTTAGATAAGTCCAATCATCAAAACTTAAGCTATTTGCTGATTTATCCCAGGTTATATTCCTTAAATTACTATCACCCGATGTACCTGTAACAGTAAGATCTCCTGTTGATCCATCTTCTGTGAGTGTTGTGAACGTACCTGCATCAGCCCAAGTTAGACCTCCACTTGTTCCACTCTGTTTCTGTAAGAACTGTCCATTAGTACCAGCATTACTTATATGAAGCTTTGCCTCATTAATACCTTCATCAGATACAGTCGCAACATTAACTGCTGAACCAAGAGTAATGATAAAGAAATCAGCTCCATTAGCAGGTGGAGCAGAGAAAAGAATCGAACTTCCGTTTATTGCAAATCCTTCTGATGGTTGACCTGTACCTGTATTTGGTTTTTGGAGTACTCCGTTAACCGAACAAATTAATTGTTGAGCAAGAGTCGGTGGATTACTTAATACAAATCTGTAAGCAGTACCATTAAATGAAGCACTATTACCACCAGTACCGTTATAAGAACTAAGAGTATTGATGTTAAAACTACCAACTGATTGAACTTCTTTATATGCACTAGTCGTTGAGTCATATACCATCATCTTGTCTGTATCTTTCGCATATACCAAATCTCCTTCATCGTTATCACCTAAGCCTGTGATCGTATCTACAACTCTGTATCTTGCATTGAAGTCATTGATGTCATCACTCAAGGATTTAACATCACTCTCTTTTGCTAGCTGCTTGTGATAAACGTATCTATGAACTTGAGGAGTACTACTTGTATCGCTATTTGTAATATCAGATGTGACCTGTAAACCTGTGTCATCTACTAATGTTGCTGCTGCATATTCAGAAGGAAAGCCTGTAATCCTTACATTCTTATTTGTACCAGCACCATTTGTAATGGTTATCTCATTAGAACTAGTCGTAAATCCTGATCCAACATCCTTAATACTGACAACTACACCTTGAGCTGGTTGTGTAGTAGGGAAGTTAGTAGGCCCATTGATTGCAACAAAACCACCAAGAGCATTAACGACACTACTTACATGATCTGCTACAGCTTTTGATGTTGGTAATTCTGTATCGCTATTACTTGTAAGTGAGGTGGCTTTTGTCATGCCACTTACTACGTTTAAGTTTCCAGCAGTAGAAGTAACTCCATCTAACTTATTTAATTCTGCTGTTGTTGCAGTGATTCCAGTTAAGGTATTCAGCTCATTAGTAGAGAGAGTTGCACCATCAAGAACTGCGACCTCACCTGATGTAAGTAATGCAAGGTTGACTGCTGATCCTGACTGACAATTAGAAAGAGAAGTTAGATCTGCATCTAGTGGTTGCTTCCCATCTAACTGTGTCTGAATAGCAGAAGTAACTCCATCTACATAGTTCAGCTCAGTAGTAGAAAGAGTTGCTCCATCAACAAGTTGTACTTCAGCTTGAGTTAGATCAGCCAATGCAGCGGCTGTATCAGAACTCATAGTTGCTAGTTCTGTTAACTCTGCATCTAAAGGCTGCTTTGCATCTAGCTGTGTTTGAACATTAGAAGTAACTCCATCTACATAATTAATTTCTGCTGTCGTTGCAGTTACACCATCTAACTTATTTAATTCATCAGTAGTAACTGTTGCTCCATCTAGTATTTGAACTTCTGCCTGTGTTAGATCAGCTAATGAACTAGCAGTTGCGCTAGCCATTGTTGCGAGTTCTGTTAACTCTGCATCTACTGGTTGAGTTGTTGTATCTACATAGTTCTTTGTTGCTGCATCCTGTGCTGCACTAGGATCTGTAACATTAGTTAAACGCTGATTATTTAGAGTTGGCTGACCAGTAGCAGCATCAATAGATATACCTTGCTTCTGTGTATCATCTAGCTCTTGAGCATTATATAAATGCTGTAAGTTACTGGTATCTAAGTCTCCTGCTGTAAGAGTTGAGCCATCTGCATAATCAACAAGCACTCCTGTTAAAGGAGTAATCCTTCTAATCTCTACCTTAATTCCATTAGCAGGGGCACTGGCTAAACGTGCAGTTGCTTTGTTGGGTTCAAATGTAAATGAGGTATTAACAAAGTTGACATATACCTTTACGTGATCCTCGTTGATATAAGGAAAGGTGATGTTGAAATCGGTCTGTGACCCATCCCCTGTATAAGTATCGAGTGCGTAGGCCATAGGTTAATTACCTGTTGATTGAGGCTGCAAAGTCTTGAGCATTTAGATCCATACTATCTCCTTGATTGTAAATTGGATCTAATGGTACTCCTCTCTTTTGTCTTTCTCTTAATTCTTCAGCTGCTTCTAGCTGCCTTTCAACTATAATAACTTCCATTCTATACTCGTTGCTAGTATCTTTTCTGAATTTTTCTTTTGCTGCATGTTTAAAATTATTCATAATTTCTTCTATAAATTCATTCTTTGCAAACCCTGTACTTCCGTCTGATGGTCTTAAAGGATGAATAATGTATTGATATTTTTTATAGTCAGGAGATCTCATACGATCATATAAAGTTTCCATTAATGTCTTTCCATGTATCTCAGTTGTATAAATATATTCCTTATATTTTCTGAAAGCTGGTGCACTTAATCTAATTCCATGTGCAAAATCACTAGGTCTTGGTGGCTCAAATGTTGCTCCAGCTCTAGAGAGCTTAATCAATTCATCATTAACTAAAGCGGCTTTATAGTTAGTAGTTATTATTCCTTTCTTCTTTTGATTAGGAGTTCTAGGATCAAAATCATGTCCTTTAGAACCTATTCCAAATTCACTAGGAGTACCCAATATTGTTCCAAAATAAGCTCCTGTTAATCTTGATAACCAAGGAGCATCGTCATAAGGAAGTTGGTCACTACCTAAGAAACCAGCATTTCTAATTGGTAAGCCAGTTACCCAATTTATTCTTTCAGGAAGACTTTCAGAAAAACCTGGAATTGTATTTTTAATTTCATCTATCTGCTGTCTCCAATATCCAGCAATCCAATTCATCAGAGGATTACCATCTTGGAAGTTTGCATCTGCTTCTTCAAGATAAACAGTTCTTCCTAAAGCATCCTTTGTTTTAACTAATCCCTCTCCTGCCTGATCGAAAGATTCAATTGGATTAACAGAGCTATCAACTGTCCTCTTATATCTATCCATTGCTCTGCTTACTTCCCTCATCCTTCCTGATTCTGGAATAAAACCAGTGAATAATCTTTGAACATATCTTGCCATCTTGCTACGTTCTGAAGCTTCTAATTCTCTTCTACCTGGAAGATTATTTCTCATTAATCCAACAGCATCTATGAATTCAATAATGCCTTTGTAATAAGTAGAGTTAAATCTACCTAACATTACATTTGCTGAAGTTGATACAGAGAATGTTCCAATCATCTCTTCTCTCTGTTGCACAGACATATCTGCATACAACATCTTGTAATCAGCTAATCCTGCAATAAAAGTAGCTGCTGGCTCAAACCCTCTATAAGAATGCCAACGACCATATACAGGATTACCATTCTTATCTCTACCTCTTGTTCTCCAAGATAATGCAGGTCTTTCTCCATCTGTCCATTCCTTTCTCATAGCAGGACTATTTGGCCCATAGCCTGTGAACTCAATAGGAAACTCTTCATTGTTTAAAACAGTTGTTGCAAATAAACCTCCTGCTACTGTTCCTGTTGCAACTTCTCCTTTCCATCTATTACGCAAGTAAGCATTCTCGTTGAAGAGATCTCTATAAAAAGTATCGACTGTCATATTTAAACCTGGAATCATTCTGACCCATTGCTTTGTGATATCACCAGGAGATCTATTAAAAGGCTGAATGAAACTTGCAATATAACCATGTCTTGCTGATTGCGCCTTGCCCCAGATTTGAGGCACTTGTGACCAAGCTGAAGTAAGTGTGGGAGTCATCTGTCCTACACCTGGAAGATTCTGCAAATCATCAGCTTGTTGGACAATTCCATCAGCTCCTCTCATAAATCTATTCCAAAGTCTTTGTGCTCCTTCCAGCTCTCCATCCCGATATTTTCTCGCAAATGCTTCTATATCAGCAGCTTCAGTCATACCTCTTGCTTTAGCTAATTCCATTCCATATCTCTTACTTCTATTTGGCATTTTTGCTCTTACCTCATCTGTGAAAGTAAGAATCCTTCCTATCTGAATAGCTGCTTCATCTTTCATAATTGCATCTGCAATCGTTTCTCCATTGATAACAGCATCGAAGGTATAGAACTCAACCTTTGCATCAGCCCATTGTTCTGCATAAGATTTCAAATCTTTACCTTTCAATCCTTTTGCAGCTCCTTGGCTTAAACCTTCTTCTAATCCGACAACATGTGCAAGAGAATTACCAGCTAAACTCTTAGTAAAGGTATCCATAGCCAACTGACCTCTAATATTCCAAGTACCTAGTTTCCATAGAACATTGGCTGCATGATGCGCAGGATTATTTTTTAGCTCATTAATGAAAGGAGTCTTATTTAAGTCGTAAGAAGGATGAGGATCATCTAATTGATAAGCACGATTTCTAGCATAAGTGTTATTCATATCTACCTGACCTGCTACATCTCCCACCCATGCACCTGTCCTTATCTTTGGATCATATAAAGATTGACCAGTCATCCATGCCTTCTGCCCTAATTTCAACGAACCATAGAAAGTTCTAATTAAATATTCATACTGTTGAACAGCTAATCCCATGTCTCCTCTTGTTGCTCCGTAGAACAAAGGTTCAACAAGTGTTCTACCTAATCCAGAAGTTTGAACAGCCCATGTTTTTGCAGCACTTAATAAGTTATTGACATAGTAAACAGCTAACCCTTTAGTTCTCTTTTCATAATCATCTATCTTCCTAGATTTCTTAACTCCTTCTTTTGCATCTGGTGAACCAAGTAGATCTTGAATAGTTTTTAATCCATGCTCTGTATCTGTATCCATGACAAGAGTTTCTATTTGATGTCTGAAGGCTTCAGATCTAGGTGTCCATTGACCTGTCTCTAATGCTTGTAAATATTCAGGAGGAAGATTTGTGTAAACAACATCTGCTGGTACTTTTGATGCTTCTGCTATTGCTGAAGCCTTATCAAAACTTAAGCTCTGCCTCTTTAATGTTTCAGTAATACCTTGAGCATTGATTTGTGTTTGTGCTGTTTGAAGTAGTTGACCTGCACTTCTTGTCCATATTTGATAAACCCTAGAGAATTGCAATGCTGCATTCAGATATCTGTGCATTTCTATAAGAGCTTCAGTCTGGTCGATAGCAGGATTGTTTACTGCATTAACTGATTTTGTCGCCCATCTTGCTGCTTCTTCTGATGCAAAGTTAAGACCAAACTTTAATTTTATTAAGTTAGTTGCATTCTCGACATTATTATTAAAGATCTCTGTTGCACCTACAAGACTTTCATCATATAAAATATCCTCCAGATTTATACCATCCTTACGAAAGACTGACTCTAATTCTTGTGCAATCTTTCTTCCACTTAAAGGAGGCATTCCAGTTGCCATTATCCGATCTAATCTTTTGCTAATAGCATTTAAGATGATCTCAAAATCTGAACCTTGTTCACTTGCGTCAGAGTAATAACGATTACCCTTACCACCTGGCATTAATGGTGATCTAAGAGTTGTTATATCTTGTTCTATATCCCATAAACCAGCTGCTTCTAATAATGGCTTTCTTCCTTCTGCTACATCTTTATATGTTCTAAGAACATCAGCGGGAATATCATCAGGAGATCCCTTCTTGAAATCAGGTTTATATTTTTCAAGGGTATCTTCCATATCTCTATAGAGTATTTGAACACCTGGATCTGATGGATCAAGCTTTTTACCTATAGAAGCCTCATCTAAAATACGTTCAGCCAGAGTGCTATATGCACCTTTTATATTTGCAATATCTTCAGATGTAGCACCTAAAGAATATTCTCTAGCTTTTTCGATATTCCGTCCTTTCACAAAATCATTGAAAATCTTTTCAGTACGAGGCCCACCTAATTGAGCTTTTAAACTAATCCATAAATCTTTAAATACTAGTCCTAGTTCTTGTATCATTCTTGTAAATGTTCCACTAGGAGCAAGATCAGCTTTCTTCCAATGTTTTAATAAAAGTTGATCTGTCATCATCTCTGCAAAATATTCATCAACTTCACTAAATCTATAATTCTGATCTGTAAATCCACCTCTAAATGAATCGTCTGGATCTATTGATCTAAGAAAATCTGTAAGTGTTTTGTCCTTCACTTTAAACTCTAGTTCTAACATGTTATAGGAATCAAATATATTGATAGCATCAGTAAGTGCATCCAATATTTTAGACTCACCAGGGGCGAGTTGCCCTTTAGAACTCTTAACTAACAACTCATCAATCTTAGTATGAATCATATTTAACTTTGGTTTATTATCGTCAACAAATTTCTTAGCTGCTGCAACTTCTTCTCCTAGAGCTTTAAGTTCTCTTTCTGCATTCTTTATATAACGTGATTGTTCTTTTGCGAATTCTTTCTTATAAGCTTTCAAGTCTGCTTCTGGAAGATATCTCGATAATGTATGCCATAATTCATGCACCATAGTTCGAGTGAAACTTCCTTGACTCATAATCTTGGAATTTATTTCAAGTAAATTTTTACCAAAAGCAAATCGACCTTCCGCCTTTATCTTTTTAAAAAAGCTAAAAGATACATCCTCAAACATACTATCTCCCATCATATCTATAAATCTTTCAATCGTTCTTACATCATCAAGATCAAGTTCCTGCTTCCCAATATGTGATCTCAATTGTTTTTTTATTTGTTCAGCTCCACGATGATGACTTAATGAAACCTTGCCTTCTCCTAAGCCAGCATTCCTTGGATTATTTCCTTCTAAGTTATCAATAATTTCAGAGAAACTTTTTCCTTCTATAAGAGCATCTGCTATTTCATCATCTCTAACAACTTTTTGCTTATATTCATAAATAGGTTCTAACTCAAATCTTCCTGTCTTTACGTTATATCCAGGTAGTTCATCTTTCTTTCTCATAGAAGTTTTCTTCCTGAAATAAGGAATATCTCCTCTCTCTAATGCACCTGCAAGCTCTTCAACTTTAAGTGACCAAGATTCTTGTGCTGCTTGTATCTCTGCAAATCTTTCTGGGCCAACAGGATTACCATCTGTATCAACCCAATCTTCACCTGTCCAATTAACTCCTTCTTCTAATAGATCTCTATCTGCTTCAGCTTCTATTGCTGCTGCTTCTCTAGGTTCATCGACTTTAGTTTCACTTGCTTTTAGTTCTAATTCATCTAATCGGTTTTGTAATGGCTTATTAGTTCTATTCCATTTATTCCAGATCTTAGCCTCATCAGTCATCCTTCTCTTACCATCAATGGTTTCGTAGAAAGGTGTTGGCTTAGGTGGTTCTGGCCCTAATTCTTCTATCTGTTGCCTAACAGAATCAAGATCACCAGTAATATTTTTAACTCCTCTTTTCTCTACAACTAAACCTCTTTTTGTTCTTTGTAATTTCCAGAGTCGATCCCTTTCTGCTGGTGGAAGATGAGCTAATCCTTTATCAAAGGCTGCTCTATCTATCCTTGCTTCTATTTGATCATCACTAAGTTTCTTCTTTATTTCTGGGATCTCTGCTAATTCTTCCCCCTGTTTAATAACTTTAGTAAGCAGCTGATTATATTCTGCTGATCCTTTTGGAGTCTCTGCTAATTGTTTTGCAAGCCTTTTCGCTTTTATTATTTTTAATGCAGAACGAGTTGTAAGAGCACCACCAATTCCAAGATCTATAAAGAATCCTTCAAGAGCATTCTTATAACGACCTTGTAATCCTTCATCTTCAGGATCAGTTTCTAAAGTATTTAAAAGAGGAATTTTTTCTACAACATCCCATTTGTCAGCTTCAGTCACCAAGTCATATAGACGACCCTCATACTGATCAAATCCAGCAAAATCAATAGCTGCTGCTTTAGGACTTGTCTCTGTTAAAACCTTTGTTCCAAATTTAGTTACAGACTGTGCAGCCTTTGGAGCTATAGGAGATTTACCAGCTAATGCAATAGCTCCTGCTTCTACCTTCTTGGCTTTAGTTCCAAGATTTGCAATTGCCTTACTTCCTCTTAATCCATAGCTGACACCCTTTAAAGCTTTAGAGAGAAGAACCCATTCCAATCCAAACTGAAGAATACCTGTTGCAATATCTTCTACGACACCACTACTTTCTAATTGCTCAGGCTTCCAATCTCCAAGACCAAGAATAGCTTTATCAGGTTCAGCTCTTGTTGTTCCTTCTCCTACTCCTACAGCTCCACCGATATCTCTGATTGTGTCACTACCTTCTTGAACAGCATTAATTCCTGCATTGATAAACATACGAGGAATAGCCTTTGCTGTTCCTGTCAAAATATTGTCGTCTTTATTAGCGTCTAAAGCAGTAAAGCCTTCACCTGTCTCTTCTGCTGATAAAGAAGCTTTATCTCTCCATTCTACTTTCTCTTCTCCAGTTTCAGGATCAGTGACTGTTATGTAAGGCATTCGCTTCTACGCAATATCAGACTTTGAATTAATGGTACTAGATTCTGTCGTTTCAGGCTTCTTATATTGCTCAAGAAGTTTTATGAGTTCTTTATTCCCCTTCATACTTGTCCACCATTTTGGCCCACGATTAACAAGCAAAGCAATTGCTAATTTGTCTTGTATCTCAGGAGTAAATTTCTCTGTTGGCTTAATTCCTGCTAAGGCCATAGCATCTCTTAGCCCACTTCTTATGAATTGATATCGACCAGCTGCATGGATACCACCTGAGTCATGCCATTTCTTAGTTCCTGCTTCACCCTTTGGATAGGTTTTGAAATCATAGCCACTATCTTGTATATCTAAAATTTGTTGGATCGTCATTTCAGTTAATTTCTTTCCCTTATTTGCTGGATGATCTCCATAAGTTCCACTAAAACCTAGAACTGTTTTTCCTTCATCTTCTCCTCCTTGATTAAAGGCTTCATAACCTCCTCCTTTTACATCAACTGTTGACTCACCACTATGAATGAGATCTAGCATTTGTGTTTCTAATTCTTGTTTTGGATTAGGTAATACACCTTCTAAGTTTGTACCTGCTACTAATGTTCCTCTATCTAAGATTGAAGAGGCTTGTTCATTGTTTTTTTTTAGTTTAAATTTATTACGTCCATCTGATTCATATTGATTTTGTTGCCTTGAAGGTAATCGTTGAAACTCTTCTAATGAAATATTCGATTTAGGATCAGGGAAAAGTGTATCAAGTAATCCTGGTGGCATTGGTAAACCATGCGCATTGATTTGGCTCTCGAAAAATTCTTTAGGTGTTAACCCTGTTCGTTCAAGGAGTACATTAAGTGCTTTGTAATCCAAGTCAGTTCTAACTCTAAGTGCATATCCAGATTCCTTACTTAATCTTTCCCAATCAATTCCATTAGGGAACTCTTCAGCTAAATCTTCTAATCTATTTATTTGTTGTTGAAGAATCTTTTGGTCATAAATAGGAGTTGTTTGAACTTCTGTTTTTAAATCTTCATTAGCTCTGTCATCCCCTCGTCCTCTTTCAAAACCAAATAGTTTCTTCAATCCTTGAGCTTCAAGGTAATTCCTAAGTGTGCTTCCTTCAGCTTCATAAGCTTTAGAAGGCTTACGTTCATAAGAAAAAATCTTTCCTCTCTTGTTTCCAATAGGACGATAATTTTTTCTTTCTTCTTTATCAAGAGCAGCATGTTCCTCTACTGAAATTCTTTCTGCTGGTTCAACCTTTTTCTCCTCTTTCTGTTCTTGTTTTTGATTTGTTAACTTAGCCTCTTCGTTATCAATATTTTTTATTAAATCTTCTCTTGCTTTTGTGATTTTCAATATTCTATCTTCATAAGTATCGTCATTTAATGCTCCAAAAGTTTCTTCTGCTTCTTGTTTAAAAGCTTCTATTCGTGCTCTATATGCACTCCTTAAACGAGGAGGCCAGTTCTCTGGTAACGTTTCATTTGGTTTATAACCATCTTTCAATTCCTGTTCTGTTAAAGGCATATTTTGATAAATCCCTACTAATCTTGCTTCAATACTTTCATAATCTTTCTTTACTGCTTTTTGGAAATCTTCTCTTTGTGTTTTAAGTTTTGTTTGTAAAGTATTATTTTGCAATAATTGATTCTTTTGATCTCTGCTAATCCATCTCTCATTCCCGAAATGATTAATTAAAGCTTCTGTTTCAATAGAATTATTTGATGTAAGAATTCTATTTCTTAACCAAGCATCATTAGCATTTTGTTGTCCTACTCCCTTGGTTTCCATCCAACTATCTACAACTTCATCTATGGCTTTCGCATAAGCTTGTTGTTCTAAAGCTGTTGAATATATATCAAGACTTGCTATCTTTTGATCTCTAGCCCACGCTAAAACACCCTGTAAATTAACAGCATTAGGAGGACGCTTTATAGTAAAAGATTTATCACCTACTGTAAAAGTTGCATTAACTCCTAAGTCATCAACTTCAGGTGTTGAAAGATTACCATCATTATCTCTCTGAATTATTTGATATGCCATTGCACTGCCAGCCTTCTCTGCTGAGTTCTGATCTGCTACATCAACCTTGCGAGTATGGTCATTTTTAATTTCAGAAACAGCAGCTTTCCAATATCTTTTTAAAACTATTCCATCTTTATCTCCTTTCATAGCTATTTCTTTTAAAGATTGTCCTTCACCTGCTCCTAAATTTGTATTTAAAAGAACTAATTCCATATTCTTTATATTCTGTGCAAGCTGACCAGGATCGTTTGGATCACTAGTATTAAAGACAGCTGTTGCTGCTGTTGTTAAAAGATTCTCTATCGCTGTTGAATCTTGATAACCTTTAAAAGATATTCCTGATTTACTCCTCCATTTAGTTATTTCATCAGTCGCACTTATAAATTCTGGTGAATAAGGAATTGCACCATTCTGTAATCTCTTAGGAGAAGCATCTTTAAGATCTAAACTTATATTAGAGAATATAGTAAGCAAGTTGGACTTGGCCTTGTTATCTTTATACTCAGCATGAATTTTTGAAACACTTCTTGTTGCATTTAAGAGTGCACCTTGAACTCTATCATTAAGTTCTAAATATGCTTGAGGATTATCAGCGACACCTTTTAAATGCTCAAGTATTGTTTCTCTCCATTCTGGTGTACTTGGATTAATTGGAATAATTTCACCTGAGTTATCTTTTCTAGATTCATCTACTGTTGATTCTTCATATATTTCTAAAGCTACATTTTCTAAATTGGCAATCTCACCTAAAAGTTTATTCTTTGCTTTTACAATTACACGTTCTCTTTCAACTCTTTGATCCATTGAAGCGAAAACACCATAAGCAGCAGCAGCCTCTGGATCATTTTCTGCTTTCTGTGCTAAAGCATTCTTTGCTTGATTTAATTTAGTATTAGACTCTTCTCCGTCTTCTTCTTTATCTCCTTCAGCTTCTTCTCGCTCTGCTCTTTTCCTAGCAGCATCATCCATTGCCTCTTGAAAAGGCCAAAAAGTACTAGTAAATGCTTGAAGCTTTGTATTTACATCTCCAAAAGCTTGAGCTAAATTTTTTAAATCTTGACTATTATCTGGTGCTAATGCGACATCAGGTATCTTAATAGATGGAAACTGTAAAGGTTGAGCTTGAAAATAATCACTTTGACTAATTTTTAATTTATCAGTTGGGGTTGTTGTTCCTCCTAATTTAAACTTTTGTATTGGACTACCAGTTGCACCACCAGCTGATGAGAGTCTTCCAGAACTCTTACGATCAGAAGTTCCTGTGCTTTTACCTGATGAATACTTACCGATTGCCATAGTTAACCTGGTTTTTTGGTATATGAACCAAAGACTCCTCCTGAATAGTTATAACCTGCCTTTGTCATTCCCGTATGCCAACTCATTCCTGCTTGAGCACCTTGTAGTCCTGCACTTGCTAATGCTAAGAAGGTATTACCTTTAACTTTGTCTCGAAGTATTGGTCGAGCTGGCCCATAATCTATACGTTCAATATATGGATTTAAAGTAGCTTTTCTACTTGCTAATCTAATATTTGCACTACGTTTATCCATACCTGATTGAACACCAGTAAAGGCTAAATTTCTATTTGTATTCCAATCAAATTGTCCATATTGTGAATCAACATCTGCTAATAAATTAGCTATATTTAATCCCCCCTTACCTGTTGCAAGAATCTCTCCTTTTGCTGATAATGATTCTAATTTCTTCTCTCGTTTTTTAATTGCTGCTTCTTCTTGTGCTTGAGTTACTTGAAGATTTATTCCTGCTATTTCCTGTTCTGCTGCTCTATTTGCCATAAATTCACTTGTCTCATTTGCTAATTCTGTGCTCGCTTTCTGTTGTTGTTCTCTAAAATTATTAGCTTGAGACTGAAGTTTTGCTTGGTCATATTGAGCTATTGCATTTTGATTCTGATTTTCTATTGCTTTATTCTGCGCTGCGATCTGCGACTGGTACTGCATGAAGCCCAGACCAGCTGACAGAACACCAATAATAATTGGAGGAACACACATAATTAGATCCTCACAAATTCATAAAACATTCGACTCTCTGGTCCCCAATTTAGATGTTTTTTGACAAAGGTAAAGCCTAACCATGATATCCATTTTACATGTACTTCATTCCTTGCATCAACAACATTGAAAAGAAGAGGGTATAAAGATTGCATATCAGCTAATTTCTCCTTTGATTTTCTGAGAAACCATCTTCTATCAATAGAGTCATCAACCATTGATTGACATCCTAACAACCAGATACGTCCTGTCTTCTTTCCTTCAGGAACAACACCACCCATCGCCATCAAATGACCATGACGACTTACAACTGTTAGACATGGCTTACTCATAAAATAAGCATAGAGCAAGCTGCCTTTAGGACAACCACCATTCTGGGCTTTTACCTCTGCAATATCTTCCTTCCTCATATTCTCAGCAACTATTGCAACATCTGTTAGCTTTGAAGGTCGTACAATTGCCATCCTTATATTCTCCTTGCCCGTTGTTGTAACCAACCTTCCCACTCAGCTGATTGGAAAATACAAGGTAAAGGACTACTACTTACTAATTCAATCTTTGCATCAATATTCCTAGTCATAACAGGAACTCTAAAACTCTCTTTTGGAATGCCAACTTGACCTATTACATTCTCTCCAACTTGTATCCCATTATAGGGATATGTAGATGTATCTCTTCCCGCTGGAGTTATTTTTAATTCAAATGCAGAAGTTTTATCAAAGACAACTGACCATTTTCTTAATTGCAAATAAGGACTACTTGCAACAGAAATAGTTCCAGACTCATCTTGTTGTTTTAAATATGGCGTACTAAATTCATAAGTCATGTCATATGCTTCTCCTATATAAAAAGCAGAAGTACTAACATCACCATTAACAGTTATTGTTCCATTATTAGAAGCATCTCCTACTGTTTCTGCTGTAGGAGTTAAAACTTGTCCATGCTTTAATTTGATTACTGCTTTAAATTTATATGTATTAGATGCAGCTTGCTTCGTAAATGATATGGCTTCATTAGCTTGAATTGTTTTACTGAATAGATAAGAAGGGAAATCACTGATTGTAACAGTCGCATTACCTGTAGTCTTAGCTGTAGTTGATCCTCCTGTACTGCTAATAACTAATCCTTCTGCATTTACGATTGTAATAACTGCATTAGTAGAAGGTTGAGAAGTTGGGAAGCTATTAATATCTGCATAATTTGTTCCTCCTACTGTTAAAGGTCTGCCTACTACTTTTGTTACTCCAGTATTCGCTAATGGATATGGCAATGTAATTGTTGTTTGAGCATTTAAACCACCTGCATTTGTAACACTGAAAGTACAATCTGCCTCTGTTGTTTTCCTATCTAAAAGAATCTCTAACTCTGTTCCTGTATCAACAGTTTCAGGACGTAATGAAGCTTTCTCTAAGTAAACGCCATCAGCATATTCAGTAACAATATAAAGATCATTATCTAAAATAATAGCTGAGAGAATAGATTTACTACCTTTCATCTCCCAATAAGACCAAGCAGATTGGAGTTTAGTTTCATCTTGAAATAAGAACTTATAAATATATAATCGTGTTGGTTCATCCTTGCTAACCAATACAATTGTTTCTTCTGAAACAGAAGCAGCTATCGCAACTAAATTTTTAGGAATATATCTAGGAACTGAAGCTGTAACTTCTGCTGAAATAGGAGTTGAACCTGTAACATCAGGCAAGTAAAACTCACGTAATCCAGTGAAATCACCCTTGTTAATAGGGAAGAAAACAGTACGACCTACACCTATTGGATCAATTAAATCAACCGAATCATATTTTGTCATTGCTGTAATTGTTGCAGTTCTAGGAGTCAATGGAGCACCTAACCCTGACGCACCTGTATCTAATCTGAACTGACCATGAGGGCTAAACAAAAGTAAAGTATTAGCAAATGCCATACTTGAAGTAAGGAAGTTAATATCAGTACCACCTGTACTTACAAAGATGGGATCACTATCTACAACTGTTTGAACAGTTTCAGGCCAAAATCTTTTGTAATCATCAGCAGCTGATAGACAGGCATATTCATCAGATAAGAAGACTAATCTATTTCTAAAGACATTAATATTTTTGATTTTCTCTCCCACAAAAGGAGGATTAGGAGCACTAGCTGTGTCTCCTGCAATTCTATGTGTCCAAGTATGTTTCTGAAATGTAAAAGTACCATTATCATTTCTAATCAAAGTATGAGGCATTGTTGTTGCCTTTAACTGATAAATAATATTTGGTGCGACTGTTTCTCTCCAAATACCTTTACCACTTGTTCCTCCATCAGTCGTCTCAAATTTCACATAATAATCATCAGCTTGTGTAGAACTTGATCCTATGATTTTAAGTATTTGACCGTTGATTCCTTTAAGTGGGAGTTGCTGAATTGCTTCTATCTCATCTTTTATTCCTACAATAAACATATCCGCAATCGTGTCACTAACAGCGATTGTGAATGTTCCTCCATCATCCTTAACTATTTTAAGAAGATAATCATCAATAGTAGTAGCTGTATATTCTGAGCCTAATGTACTGTCAGCATTAATTAAATCTCTCAATCCATCGCATACAAGTTTATTACTAGGAGCATTAGAAGATGCACCTGATCCTATAACTGGTGTAGTAAATTCTTTTTTAGTTTCAGTATGATCGTCAGCATTTAATGTTACTGAATAAGTTGTATTATATTCAGCTTGTCTAATAAATACCACCCCAGTACTAGCAGAGAAAACTGGAGAAGTTGTAGTCTCCATCTCTATTTCTTTTTCTTTATTTGTAATAAAAGTATGATCTGCAATACTTGCTAACCGAAAAGAGTTTGCAGGTTCTGATGTATTTGTTATGTCAAGATAAGTTTTTCCGTCTGGGAAACTAACTGTTTGTTCAACTCCAGTCAAACTAAATACTTTTAAATCTCCATCAGAGATATAAACCAAATACTGAACACTTCCATCACGGTCAACAATATGAGTAAATGGTCTGGTACTTCCTGCTGTACCAGTAAACATTCTTGCTTGATGATAAAAAGGAGGGCGTTTCTTTAAGCCTTCAACAGAACTAGGAATACAATTAACAACTTTCTCTGCTTGGGATGCAAGCCTCAAAGCAGATGGTTGCTGACTTACACCATTAATAAGATTAGGAATTGATTTTGTAACTAATGGCATGGCTACCTAATAAGCGCACGATGAGGTCTGTAAGTAGAGAAATGTCCAGTTTGATTTGTATTTCCTCGAAGCATACTGTGCTCATCTCTTGTTGTTTCTTCTTCTAAGAAATGACTTCTTGCTTCTAACTCTGCTGTCAAATTTATCTTGGCATAATCTTCACTACCTACTACAGCTTCTTGTAACTGCCTTCCAGCTCTAACCATAATATATCTTCTTGCATGTTCAGGCAGTTCTAACCAATCAAGAATCGTTGTTACATCTGCTTTTAAATCTTCTGTGAATGTAAAGCTATGAGTCTTCCTGTCATAGAGCTTTCCATTTCTAATGATAATGTCATATTCAGGATAAAGATAAGGATCAATATATACACGAGTTGTAGAGACGCCTACCTCTATTTCATTATCAGTATTCCTTACTAACTTCTTCTCATAATCAGTATTAAAAGTCCAACCTTCTGATTGAACTTCTCGCATTGAACCATTTAAAGAATCTTGTGCTTGCTTGGCAATTCCTACTTGACCAACCAAGCTGTTAACAGGAGCCTCACCTGTCATCTGAAGAATTTTATTTACTGCTTCTAATTCAGTTGTAAGAGTTAAAGGCATGACGAATAAGAAAGAGGGGGGCAATACTCAAGCCCCCCATAGTTAAAGATTAGCTAGTAGCCCAGTAGATCTCAACTGCACAGTCAGGACGTAGAACGCCAGTACCGTGAGCCATTGAACCCACCATGAATGTTCCCTGCCATAAAGCATGAACATCAGAACCAGTTTGCTCCATCTTCAGATCCATTAACTTCACAGTACCAACTGCTTGCTTGTTGAAGACAAGACCTACGTTGTCAGTGTAGTCAGCGTGATAAGTGTTGTTCTCACCTGTTACTGCTGATCTGTTTGTTGTTGGTAGATGGTTGGACTTGATGATGCTGATACCAGCAACCTTCAAGACTGTTCCATCTGCGTATGCTCCAGATCCACCCCAGTCTCTGTTAAGTACGTCAGTTGTTTGAGCCAACTTGTAATATTCAGTTGGGCCAAGAACAACATAACGATTGTCTTCAGGGACATTGTTGATATCCATCTTCTCGGCTGCTGTCCATAGCGCAGTAACTAGGTTTGCACCTGTTACAGCTGCTTTGTTTGCAGCAACGATCTTGATGCGAGTACCACCAGGAAGATCAGTATTGAAGTTAGTTGCAGTTCTTGCAGCTTGTGCAACAGTTGCAGCTACGTTCTGGTCAAATTTATAGGCCAGAGCATTGCCCATCTCAGTTGAATACTGAGATCTAACATCGTAATGATTCTTGGCTTCATCAATATCTGCAAGAAAAACTTGAGAAACAAGCTTGTCATCAATATTGATGGTAGCTTCAGCATGCTTGATAGCAGCACCTGTTAGCTGTGTTCCTGGAGTGTGATAGGAAGTTGAGCTGAGTCCAATTATTGGAAATTGTGCTGACTTACCTGAGGAGATTGTCCTCACATTGTGCAGAGACTCAAATACGGTAGCTTTACGGAAGGCAGATAATACCTCGCCAGAGAAGACCTTTAAAAATAAAGCGTCATAAGAACTACCCGTATTGTTAACCAGGCCCAGCCTGGATACGGTCATGTTCGACATAAGTTAAATACCTAGAAAAAGAAAGAAGGTTTCCCGACCTCACTTCCTTCCACTAAGGGTATCCGTCGCAACGGGCCAGAGTTTCAGTCAATAGGTCTAGGTATCTAAATAATAACTCTTAAACGACATTTGACCTAGAAAGTTTCTCTTCGACTTGTTTTCTAAATGCAGGATCTGAAGCATAAAGAGGATCATTCATAGCAGCAACGACCTGAGCCATTGATTCAAACTTAGCCTTAGTCCCTTTTCTGTTAGTCCTTCCACTGACTAGCTTTGGCTCCTTGTTCCCTTCTGCCATATAACGAGCATGTAACCCAGCTACAGCAAGTTTTACCATGTCATAATTTGGATTTTTGATGGCCATATCAAAGGCAGCTTTTTCACTATCTGTTAAGACTCCAGCTGCCCAACCAATCATTTCTCCATAAGCAGCTTCGCCTCCATACATATCTTGAATCTCTTTAACTTGCCCTTGCTGTAACTCAGTATCTCTTTGAGCATTGAATTGAATACCCTGAAGATAAGCCTCGACCATCTCACGGCTAAACCCTGCTTCCTTTAATTCACCATAATCTTCATCTGTTAATTGACCTGATTCTTGCCATCTGGTATTCATACCTTCGTAATCAATACCAGCCTCATCAAACTTGCTACCTATATATTCACCATAAATCTCTGTTGCACTAGAAGGTTCAGAAGTTTCTTCTGGTTCTGAATCAGTAATTTCAGAACCTTCTGCGGGTTCTCCTTTTCCTAATTGCTTTTGGAGTTCGAGATAACCTTTCTCCAACTCCTCCTGCGATTTGTACTTACCAGCAAGCAGCCCAGATTCTTCTGTGGTTTCGGTTGATTCTTCTGGTGCGACTGCTGGTGTTGGAGCGTCTTTAATAGTGAGTGCTTCTGGCATGGTGGGTACTAGCGAATTGTGTAATGTTGATCGTTGTCCTGAGTTACACCAGGCTCAACTTTAGCCTTCGGCTTGGCCTTGGGCTTGACCTCCTGTGGGGCCGCTGGGGATTCCTGGGTCTTGGACTGGTTCGGGGAGGGCGTTTGCTGTGCCTCCTCCTTCGGTGAACTGGGGGCCATAAGGTGCTCCTTCTTTGGTGTAATTGTCAGCTACTTTCGCAGCTGCGCCTGACTGCATTGCAGATAACATCATTTGTTGTTCCTGCATTTGCTGTTGTTCAGTTTGCGCTTGAATTTGCTCTTGTTGTAATTGCTCTGGAGTCTTGACTAGATTAGTCGTATCAATGGAACCACTTGCAGCTAAACGCCTTAAAGCTTCTCCCATGTTTAGATACTGAGCCATGACCTCAGGGCCAAGAGCTTGGTTAGCGATAGAGATAAACTCAACAAGTTTGTTGCGATCATCTCCACGACCAATAGCTTCTAAACCTGTAACAGGTTTCGGATTAACTAATGGTTCGCCTGTTTGTTCGCTATTAGGGAAGTTAGGTAATTTCTTCTGTCTTTGCAAGATGTAGATAAGTCTATGCACTAGTGGCAGCTGTAGTTCTTGCGTCAATATTGAATACAATCCTCCAATGGATGCTTCGAGCTCCTGGGCCATAAATCTGATTTCTTCCGCTGTGACTCTTTCCCCAGGCCTTTGAATTGCAGTGTTAAGTAAGAAAGCAAATTGTAATCTGCCTTCAATTCTTTCAATTGTTTGTTGAGCTATTCCTAGATCTTGAGCTTTCTGACTTTGAATGACACTGACATCAGCCGCATTCCCCTGAATTATTGAACCATTTGCGGCATTAGCGATTGTTCTTGGTCTAGTAGTTCCATTTGGATTAACTAAAAAGAGAATCTTTGCAGCGGCTGCACTACCTTCAAGAACACTTTGATATAACGACTCAAGAGAAAGTAAATCACCATAGAACTGTTCAATAAATGAACGTCCATATTCTTCATCTGAGAGTCGATTAAATCTGAGGCAAATCCAGGGACTACATCCTTCTGGACACATACCATATGTATTTGGAACTTCTTCTCCTTTAGCTTCCTGATACCAAGTAGCGACTCCTTTATCAAACTTAACGCAGGTATAAACCTTAACTGTTTTCTTTACAGGCCCAGTAGTTTTATCATCTTCTAATTTATCTGCGAGAAATCCTTTAGGTAAGGCTTCTGGATATACTTCTTCTTCGACAATAATCTCTGTGATCTTACCCATCGGATCACGTTGGACACAATAGTTCTGAAGATGAATAACTCGTATTCCTTCTGGGTTTACATAAAGTAATACATTTCCAGAAACTAGTAACTGTTTAAAAGCTTCATGGAGAGAAGCTCTAGCTGACATAGTTTCAAGCATTGTCATTACTGCTTGTTCAACTTTGACCAATGCAGTATCAAGTTCAGTCTTTATTTCTGGGCCAGCTTCTTCTACATTCAGAGCAAGATTATCTATTTCTAATTTAAAGAAAGGAGTATTAGGTGGGAATAAACTTAGCCCAAGCTTATTGGCTAAATGTAATAAACCTCTAGCTCCTGTTGATTGATATGGAGTTTTTAAACGACCTTGATCTCCATGTACTTCATTGGTAAAGAGAGAAGGAATTGTTACTTTTGCTGAATCAACAGCTCGATCTTCATACGGATTGCGATTAGTTTTTAATTGTTCATACCGAGAAGCAACAGTACCTTCCTTTGCTTTAGAAGGTGATTTGCCTGGTTGAGCATCAACATTAGTGGTGATGTTTAATTCCATGATTTAAGTGATACCTAGACCTGTACCTTGAACCTGTCTTTTCAGTCTATCTTTTCCAAAACCTAAACCAGAACGATCACCTAAAGCAGACGCTGCATATTCAGCAGTTCTAACGGGGCCTTTACCTGGTCTAGCTTCAGCAGCTCTTTTCTGTTCATCCGATTTTTGTTTCTGCCATTCCATCTGCTTCCCCCATTGCAATTTACTTTCTTCAAATTGTTCCCTAGATAAAGCTAGAGATTGTCTTTGGAGAGCAAGGCTTGCTGCATTACTTCCTCCTCCGCCTCCTCCTCCGCACATAATCAATCCTCGTTAAGCTTGTTTTGTTCAGTGTAGACGGATTCGAGCATTCTTACCAATTCAACTTGACCTAAGTATCTCCATATTTCTCTATCAGGAGTTTCAATAGAAGGACATTTATCTGGATAAATTTCTTTCAAACGACGGATGAGCATTTCATCTATCGGAGGCCAAAGCATTTCATCATCATTCATAACTGTGCAGGATCTTTAGGAAATATCATAACTTTAGATACTTCAAAATCTAGTAGCTCCCATTCATCTGTGTCAGTAGCAACTTCCCATGCTTGATCCATGGTTGCTGCCATCACCACAGTTTGAAATCCTCCACAATATTCAGACGACATCCCCATAAAAGCACCAGGGATACGAATTACAAAAGCTCTTGGTCTTTTAATTTTAACGTCCGACTTTTTCTCTATCAGGCATCCAAGTTTCTTTTCCTCGACTTTGCGGGAGCGATGCAAGAGGAATCCCAAGTACTTTTGCGTCGAGAGCCCCTTCAATATCTCCCTTGTGCGCAGCCAATTCAAGATCCCAGAGTTCTGCTTCACGTTCTTTAATAGCTCTATTCTCATCTATAGCAAGAGACTCATTCCAGTATTCAATAGCACCAGCTAATGCGTCTAATCTGTCATCATGTTGTAAACAATTCTTATCGACAGTTAAGTGTGTCATCTGGTGAAACAGCTGATATGCCAAGGCTGTTTCTATAGGATCATCATCTCTAGGTTGTGAATCTTTTTCTACGACTGATCTATTAATTATTAATCTATGTTGATTTAAAACTGGTTCAAGAGCATTGATTATTCTTCTTTCCTTTTGCATATTGCTTCTAACTGGTTCAATAGTGCATGGATAAATATTTCTCAAATAAGGCTGGAGCAAACTTTGTAACATTCCTTGTCCAAACTGGTCTTCAAGAAGAATCAGTTTTACTTTCTGTCGTTTTGCTGCTTGGGCTAGACCTTCTAAAACTGGCTCTGTATAACCTTCTCTAAAAGCACCGACCTCTAATACAAATAAGTTTCCATTTAATTGAGCGACTATTGCATAAGCAGTTTCATCCATACCTCGACCTGAAGGGTCAACAAACATTACGCATCCTTGAAACTCAATCCAATCACCATGAATAAAAGCAGGTCGGTGGTAATAATCTCCACTAAAGCCGACAGTCGGTAAATCATTAATTCTGTATTCAGCACCAGAAGACCAGACCAATTTCTCTGGTGCATTCTGATCTACCTCCATCACAATCAAATCACTTAAGCGAAGAGGGAATCTTTGTAGGTCAGAAAGAGTAGTATCAAGTTGAAACTGGAGGGTAAATTGTGATCGTCCGTAACTGGCTTCTCTCTCAACTAAGTCCATCTCCGAAAAGCGATCAGGATCAGTCGGCATATTCTTTCTATCGACGCATCTATCCAGGATTACTGGAGCGAGAGCATCTCCATATTTATCGGGATTTTTTGGATAACGTGAAGGCCAAATTCGACACTGATAATTTTTAGTTCTCAGCTTGTTATAGATACTTTCTTCTGTTTGGGGCGTTCCTAAGAACATAATCTCCCCACCAGGTTTCAAGATTGCATTAAATTCTCCGACTGAGTGTAATAATTTCTCTCTCATTCCTACTGTCCAAGCAGTATTAGGAACCTCAACGTCATCAGCAAGTATTAAATCTGCCCTAGATCCAGTCAATTGCCCAAAAATACCCACTGATTTCACAGAAGGACTCTGATCTGGGATAGATGGTCTTACATCAAACCTATTACTTGCACTTCTTTGCTCATCTCTATCAGGATCTAGGCATTTCAGTATCTTCATCTCTCTAATTAACCTTAAACAGAACTGTGCAAAGTCATCAGCCCTTGTTTTACTAGCCGACACCACCATAATTTTCTTCTGTGGGTCGTTTCTTAGCAGCCAAAGTACATAAGCTGCTGCCATCCAGCTCTTTCCTACTCCTCTAAACGCTTCAATGATCCTTCTTTTAGGCCCATCCTGCATATATTCTGAAATATCCAACTGTATTGGTGTTGGTTTTGGTAATTGAAGGTGTTTCCACACCACTACTAGGAAATATCTGAAGTCATTACTGAATGGTTCAGGTAATGGTTCCCACTTTCCTTTCATTTATGCTCTCTTCTTCTGCAACTGCACTACATTTTCTATCTCAGGTAATGCTTTTGCTAACTCCCCAAAGCTCGTTTCCTCTACTGGTTGCGCACTGATCTGATTATCTTTCAGAAACTGCCTAATAATATTCAGATCTGCTGCATTTACATTCCCTTCCTTCAATTTCTCTAAGCACCACTGTGCTAATAACTCATGTACATCCGCTAATACATCTGTCGATTTCATAATCCTTATGCAATTGGTGCGGGAGCCCTACCCACCACAGGAGAACTCCCTTCTTTGATACTCTAACGGGTGATGGGGAGTAATTAGAGCATCAATAAACGAAAGATAACAGTCCCTCACTGTCTGTCCATATATGAAGAGAGATATCCCCCCGTTCTATCTAAGATAATTCTTAGATTTTTACCGAAAAAATCTGAGGGGTTTATACGCTATTAGGGAATGAGCCTGTACCCCCCATGCCTATTCCACATGAATCACACAGGGGCCACCCCCCTCAATCTGTGACGAATATTGACAGTCAGGGGCAGCTCTTTGAATGTTTCTTTTTAGCCGCCCATTGTCAAAAGAATCTTTTTAGACTATGATGGAATTATCGGGGGAGTCTTCCCTGATATGAACCTTGATAACCCACCACCATGATTAAGAAGGTATCTTCTACCGTTCTTCTTGCTTTGATTGCTGAGGCATATAAGCATGACCCAGAAGGATTGCTCTCGGATCTTCAGATCACTGTTGATCGGGAAGAGAGTCTTGTTGAGTTTGCACAAAATGCTATTGATGTAATCGAGATGGAAGACCCAGAAGAGGAGATTGAGTATGAGGAGGAACTTAAAAGAGTTCCTGCCTTGTTAGCTAATCGGTAAGGCCGACAAGAGAGGTTCAATTCCTCTCTTAGCTATTCCCTCAAAAGAGGGATCAACCCACCACGAGGCAATTATGTCTACACGTTCAAGGATTGGAATCCTCAATAAAGATGGATCAATTGATTCTGTCTATCATCACTTCGATGGCTATCCAGAATGGCTAGGCGTGAAGCTAAAGCAGAACTATCAAAACTCTTGTTTTATTCGTGAAGAATTAATTGAAGAAGGAGACCTTTCTTGTATTGAATCTCACCAAGATTGGGACAGGAAAGAGTTAACTAAACCAATTGTTCTAAGTTATAAAATGAGGGGTGAAGATTGTCCAGCTGCGCATCATGAAACACTTAGCGACTTTCTGGACTATGACACCGTTCAAACCGAGTATTCCTATTTATGGAACCCAGAGATTAAGCACTGGATTTGTTGGAAGCATTACTTCAGTATGACTGATTACATCAGGCCAGAACTAGTAGCTATTCCAGACAAGACCAGGGCAGAAGCTCTAGCTAATTCGTAAAAGCGAGGGGTCAGGTGCAATCCCTGGCCTAGCTCTTCCCTCTTAACTGAGGGAACCCACCACAAAGGAACATCAAATGACAAGAAGAACAAACGCTCAACTGCTAGAAGAAAATAGGGAACTAAAGAAAGCTCTTGAAGATAGAGATAGCGAGCTAATCAGCTGGGCTACCTATCAAAGAGACTTTGAAAACAGATGGGCTTTACATGCTGATGAATGGCACAACCTATATCAGGTTGATTGCCCTCAGTACTGGGCTAACTTGATTAAATTCGTTAGCCAAGCTAAGCAAGAAGTTCTATCCCTTGTACCTACTAACAGATGACACGTTTACTTATTTACTCAGCCCTCGCTTTATTAGCGGGGTGCTGGGTTTTTTCTTCCTTATCCAATGGGATCAAGAACTCACCAATAGGTGAGACTCTTATTCAAAGACGTTTAAACATGGAGGAACAATGGGAGCAATGAAACGCTATCAACATGTTCTCGAAAGTAACAAGGCTTTGCTAGTTGAGTGCTGGTCACGCATGGAAACTAGTCGCAGCCCTGAGACTCGTGAGAAGATGTCAAAGATTGTAGATAGATTGCGATCAGAGTTACCTCAGCATATTGTGGAAGAGTGCAGGCTATCTGCACATGACCTCATCGCAGGAATCAAAGGCAAACGTCAAGATGACTGGCTATTTAACGATGTCGAAGAGTATGAAGGATGAAGAGTACATCTCTAGTAAATTCACTAGAGATAAGAAACTCTATGAGCTTTACCGTGAATGGCATCGCTCTTACTTCAAGACAGAACCCAGCTCACAACAGATCATTGTTTGTTGTGAGTTTGGTTCTTACCTACTAGAAAACCCACCACAAAGAAATGATTGAACAATTAGATCAGTTCTATTTACTGACTGATAAGAAACCTAACGAGGCTCACTCTAATAGGAATGGTCACGTTCTTTATTACGTGCAAGTTCTTGGTTTTATGCAAGGACATTGGAACTATCCACCTAATGATGCAACTCATTGGATGATGTTGCCTGATCCACCTGAGCCAGCTCCAACAGAGAAAGAACTATTAGAAAAAGATTTTCAACGACTATTGAAGGATGAATTTCCTGATCCAATAGTCTCGAACATCTTGATCGAACCAGTTCTTAAAAAGTTTTTCTTTAGAGGTGAAACATTATGAATGAAGCAGCACTAGCAGATGAGTTGGTGAACAAACCAATAGCAGATGCAAAAGAAAACAAGCTTCAAGTTGTCTTACCTCAACAGCTAATGACTAGGCTTAACTATCTAGCTGAAGAACAGGGAGTAACTAAAGCTGACCTCGCCAGAAGAATCCTGACTGAGTGGTTTGAAAATAACTACGAGGACAAGATGAATTTCTGGGAGCAAGTGAATTGAATCTTGAGTTCAGAGAAAGACTCTGGTATTCAGATGAACAAACTTGCCAAGCAACTAGCACTCGAAAGAGAGATGCTAACGCTGGGGTGCGACAGAGTTCGACTCATCACACACAACCAGCAAAAGAAAAAGATGGAGTCTCTCTCTAAATGGGGGGAGGCTTTATCTGCCTATGGTGTAGACCAAATAGTTGTCCACCTAAGGGCAGTAAGAAAAAGGATTGAGTCAGGCAAAGCAGGTGTTAGCTTTGCCCAACTACTACCCATCACCCACTTGCCACCTCAGCAGGTAGCAGCAGCAAGCATAAGAACTGTAATAGATTCTCTATCTGCTTGTCCCACTCTTCACAGTATTTCAATGGATGTAGCTGACAAGCTATGGATTGAAACGATGTTGGATAGAGCTACTACTCAAGAGCTATTCAGGTTTAAGAAGGGTCGTAGTCGTCAGGCTCATAAGATGGCTGCCATCAGAAGGATGCAGCAAACAGAGATCTGGACTTCAAGAGAGAAGATTGCATCAGGTTTATTCCTAGTCAATCTCATCGCTAAAGAGACTGGACTCATTCAAATAGTTAGAGAAGATCTACCTCACAAAAAGCAGCGTGTTGTTAAAGCAACTGATGAGTGCATGGCATGGATCAATGAGGTTAAAGAACAGCAAGAGTTAATGACACCTAACTACTTGCCTATGGTGATACCTCCTAAGCCTTGGTCTTCACCAAGCAATGGAGGTTATTACACAAAGACACCCTTGAAATTATTCAAGAGTAATAACGAGATCATTAAAGCTGACTCAAATGGTGATGAACTTTTCTATAAGGCAGCAAACATACATCAGTCTGTTGCTTGGAAAGTAAACACATGGATGTTGGAACAGGTAACACATGCCTATGACAACAACATAGAAGTTGGCTGCCTCTTACCTAGAGATGGATGGCCTATTCCTCCTTACCCTAAACACTTGGATGAGGAAGACTTAGGTGTACTCAAGTGGAGAAAGACTGCAAAGATTCTCCATGAAAAGAATGATCGAACTAGGAACACACGCATAGCAAACGCAAAGATTCTTTGGGTTGCTCGTAGGTTCCAAGAGGAGGAAGAGATATTCTTTCCTACCTCTATGGATTTTCGAGGGAGATTTTATTACCGACCTCCCTATCTAAATCCACAAGGCAATGATGTATCTAGATCGTTGCTTCTATTTGCAAATGCAAAGCCGATCACTGAAGAGAGTCATGTTAACTGGCTAAGAATACATGGAGCTAATCTCTATGGTCTTAAGTCAGACTGGCAGACTCGCATTGACTGGGTAAAAGAAAGAGAACAGCTCATCTGTGGAGCTGGCAATGATCCTTGGATTAATGCTGAGTTCTGGATGAGAGCTGATAAACCTTGGAGTTTCTTAGCTTTCTGTCGTGAGTATTCCAACTTCCAAAGACATGGATGGGAGTATGAATGTGCCCTACCTATCATGCTTGATTGCACTTGCTCAGGTATCCAACATTTCGCAGCAATATTAAGGAGCAAATCACTTGCATCTGAAGTTAATCTTTATCCAAGTGATAGACCTCAAGATATCTATGCGACTGTCATTACCAAAGTCAATGAACATCTAAGAGATTGCACTGATGAACGAGCTAGGAAGTGGCTGATGCTGCAACCTGATCGGTCACTAGCCAAGCCTTGCGTAATGACCACGCCCTATGCAGCCAGTCGAACAGCGTTCTATTACTACGCTTATGACTGGGCACAGAAGAGGGCTAAGGATATGTATGGGAATGGATCATGGACTGTTCAGAAGGGGTGCATGACAACGATGCACTTCATGGCAAACATCTTGCATAAGGAATCAGTCAAGGTAATTGCACCAGCTGTAAATGCTATGAATTATTTCAAAGCTATAGGTCTAAGAGCTGGTAAAGAGAACAAGCCGCTGCAATGGAGATCCCCTAGTGGGTTACTCGTAGAACAGCGCTACCAAAATCAAAGAGAATCTAGGATTCGTCTTAGATATCTCTCAGATGTCTCTCTTGATATACGGACAGCAGTTGAAACCGTAGGTCTAGACAAGACTCGGATGGCTAATGGTTTGACTGCAAATATCCTTCACAGTTTTGATTCATCTCACTACTCAATGGCGATTGTCCATGCTAGAAAGAGAGAACCCACCATAAACATAGGAGGTGTACATGATTGCTTTGCCACCGATCCTGCAAGCATGAGCAAGCTAAGGGATTCTGTTAGGCATAGCTTTGCTGATCTGTATTCAACAGACTGGCTATCACAAATCAAATCAAAGCTCGAATCACAAATCCAAGACAAAAAGGATCTACCTCCTGAGCCTGAACTTGGCGAGTTAGATCCAACAATCACAAAATCATCAACCTATTTCATCACATGATTAAATCAGAAATCCTAAACGTCACAACACCTCGATGCGAATTTGAATTTGCCTGGTTAGTTGAGGCAGATACTAAATTTGAAACGCCAGGGGTATGGAAAGTTACATGCCTAATCCCAGCTGATAAGGCAACACAAATTGAAGAGCAATTAACTGGACTGTTAGATAGATGGAAAGCTCAACTCAAAGCAGCTGAACCTGATAAGAAGTTCAAACTTGCAGCTCTACCATGGGCATATGAAGAGCGTGATGGTAAGCCAGTCTTTGCAGTTAAGACCAAGATGAAAGTCGGAGGTATTAACCAGCAAGGAAAGCAATGGACTAACAGACCTCCTGTTCTACAGAACGCTCAAGGTCAACCGATGACTGAGGAAGAGAAGCAAGCAGTGAATAAGATGGGGCCAGGTACAGAAGGCCAAGTCTTTTTACGTTGTTCTGGTTACTCAGGAAACTTTGGAGTTGGTATCAAGATCCAACCTGAAGCTGCCATCATTCATAAGCATGTCGAATACTCAAAAAGCGCAACCTCCTACGGGTTTCAGACGGAGGAAGCGGCGGAGCCAGTCGCATGTGCAGCACCAACAGCACCAGCAGTCTCATCAGGAGACGAGTTCTAAGTACAGAAGTAAATTCGAGAGTCGTGTAGCAGCGGCTCTCACTCAAAATAAAGTTGGGTTTACCTATGAAGATATGACCTTGCCTTACATTATTGAGGCAGTCTATCGCCCAGATTTTATTCTTGAAAATGGTGTTGTCGTAGAGACGAAAGGATTCTTTTCTCCTCAGGACAGACGCAAGATGCTTGCTGTTCAGAAGCAACACCCTGATTTAGATATTCGTTTGTGTTTTCAAAACGCAAAGGACAAGATCAGTCGAGCCAAACGATCTATTACTTATGGCCAATGGGCTACAAGACATGGATTCACATGGTCTAGCGGCACTATCCCCTCATCTTGGTATGACTAAACGACAACGAGTAATAGCAGAAGAGGAAAGTCATTTCCTATCTGCTAATCAAATCAAAGTATTTACTATCAAGGTCGTTGATCCTGATAAAAAATATGAGAAGGTTTCTCTTGTATTTCAACGTGCATCAACAGCAGCTAAGGCAGTTGAGAAAGTGAAGGCAGAACATCCTGAATGGAAGTGTCTTGTGATTGATAGTCACGAGCCTAAACCTTGGAGAAGAGATGAACGGTACTAAACATGAGAGTACAAGGCATTATCCCTATCATCCTTGAAGATTATGAACTTCAAAAAGAAGACATGAACTACAAAGAACGCATTGACTATGCAACCAAAAGAATCAAGGAACTAGAACTCCTCATTAAACACTGGGAGAAAAATGAAAAGCAAAAGCAAGTACCTAAGGCATGAGCCTTGCCCTGAATGTGGCAGTAAGGATAACCTTGCAGTCTTTGATGACGGACATGCTCATTGCTTTGGATGCGACTACCAATACCAACCATCAAAAGAAAAAAAACCAAGACCAATGACAACAGCATCACCACCAAGACAAGTATCACCACTAATCAAGTTCATCAAACCAACTGCACTAAAGAAGCGTGGCATCACAGAAGAAACTGTTGGCCGTTTTCCCTATGGCATAGCTGAGTATCACAATCAACCTGTTCAAGTTGCTAATTACTTCGATCATTTAGGCAGACCATGTGCTCAACATGTGAGATTTAAAGATAAGAAATTCATTTGGCTAGGTGATACCAGCAAGATGATGCTCTTCTCTCAACACACATGGAGACAGACAAACCAAGGTAATACTTTTGTTGTTATTACTGAAGGGGAGATAGATGCAATGTCTGTCTCTCAAGTACAAGGTAACAAGTTCCCTGTTGTGTCACTGCCAAATGGTGCACAATCAGTTAAAAAGTATTTATCCACTCCTGAAGTACAGAAATGGTTAAACACATTTGTTCGGATTGTTCTTTGCTTGGATTCGGATGAGCCTGGCATGGCTGCTGCCGAGAAAGCACTTGAAGTCTTACCTCTTGGTAAAGCAGCTATCTGTCGATTACCAAGAAAAGATGCTAATGAAATGCTCCTCGCAGGAGAGGGGGATGACCTTAGGGACTTGCTTTGGAAAGCAACACCTGCAAGACCTGATTCAATCATACAAGCCGCTGACCAGTGGGAAGCACTGATAAAACCAGGGGCTGCCTCAGTTTGTGAATACCCTTGGCCTAAGTTGAACGATGCAACGAAAGGATACCGCAAGGGTGAGATGGTAACTGTCTGCGCAGGATCAGGAACAGGTAAGAGTTCCATGTGTCGAGAGTTAGCCCATCACTTTCTAAGGAATCAAATGAAAGTGGGGTACATCGCACTTGAAGAAAGTATTCAAAGAACACTGCAAGGAATAATCGGAGTTGAGTTATCAAGACCTCTTCACTTTGAAGATAACCTTGCTGAAGATGAAGAATTAAAGATGGCCTTTGACCGATTGCTCGGTACTGGTCGTCTCTTTTTATATGACCACTTTGGTTCAATAGATCCTGATCGTTTAGTTGAACAGATTCAATATCTAGCTACAGCTGAAGGTGTTGATGTTGTCATCCTTGACCACTTGACCATAGTTATTTCTGGTATCAGTGATCTAGATGAGAGAAGAGCACTTGATGTTACCTGTACCAAGCTGCGACAAGTAGTAGAAAGTACAGGCGTTGGTCTCATAGTTGTCTCACACTTGAGACGACCTGAAGGCAAAGGACATGAAGAAGGAACTCAGGTTTCTCTCTCTCACCTGCGCTCATCGCACAGCGTTGCGCAACTAAGTGACTTAGTTCTCGCAGCCGAAAGAAACCAACAAGGCGACCCAGCTGAGAGATCAGAACTCCAGTTGCGCCTATTAAAAAATCGCTTTAGTGGGGTCACTGGCCCTATGGATAAGCTGCTCTACGACCAGCAAACAGGTCGACTAAAACTACCTCTATTCGCACTATGACTTTATTAATTGATGCTGACTGGCTGATCTATTCCTCCTGTTGTGCATGTGAATGTGATGTCAGATGGGATGAACACCTTCATACTCTTCACTTAGATGAACGTGATGCAATGCAACTGATTGAAGATCGTGTTGCTCAGTATCAGATCATCAGCCCAGGTCAAGCAATCATGTGCTTCTCTGATTATCCCACCTTCAGACATGGGATCTATCAAGACTACAAAGCTAATCGACTAGGTAAACGTAAGCCTCTTGGCCTTAAGAATATAAGAGAGAGAGTCGCAAAAGAATTTCACTCCATTAGTTTCGATGGCTTAGAAGGTGATGATGTTATGGGGCTGCTTGCAACAGGACAGAAGTACGATGATCCAGTAATTGTTTCACCTGATAAGGACATGCGAGGTGTACCTTGTACCCTCTTAGCTAATGATGATCTTGAATTAGTTACTCGTAAGAAAGCTGATAGACACTGGATGATTCAAACTTTGAGTGGTGACAAGACAGATAATGTAGAAGGATTAGTAGGAGTGGGGCCAGTAACAGCAGGAAAACTATTAGGTGATGCTGAAACCCTTGAAGAAATGTGGGCTAAGGTTCACGCTGCCTATGTTAAGAAGAAGAAAACTTATGCTGATGCTGTATTAACTGCACGTTTAACTCGCATCCTTAGAGATGGAGAGTATGACCATGTAACAGGAGAAGTAAAGTTATGGGAACCTTCTAGGTTTTAGTGTCGCTACTTGTTTCTCAAGTGCATTAACTCTATGAAACAGTTCACGAATATCTCTCTCTTTTCGTGAGCTGTTATTACTTATGGCAACGACCACAGTTGTAGCAGCAACACCAATAAGAGCAGCCCATACTTCAGTCATACTTTAGGAACCCATGAACCACCTGTAAAAATCATATCTTTTCCATCGAATCCACCAGTGTTTACAACATCACCTTCTTTCCAATAACCATGAGTCCCATCGGGGCCAAGAGATCTATTGGAATATGATCCTGTATATTCTCCAGCTTGAGCTGCACCAGCTGAACACATAGCGTTAAATGTATTTTCTTTAGTTTAACGCTAATGTTAGCTTATGTTTCTTTTTATTTATGGCAGACCAACAGACCGTCCCTCCTTCAGACAAGAAGGAAGAAAAGAAAAAAGGTGTAATGAATAAACTTCAGGAGATGACTCCTGATAAAGAAGAACAAATAGCAATCATTGGAGTAGCGGTCAGATTAGGAATCGTAGTGTGGTCAGGCTTCTGTCTCACATTGGCATACATAGATTTACCTGGTTTCCCTAAGCAGACCTTTGATCCCACGTTCATAGCTAGCATATTTACTAGTACCCTCACCACTTTTGGCGTCCAGGCCGCATCTAAAAAAGGTGGTGGTGGTATAAGCAAGGAAGATATGCAGAAGATGATGGCTGCTAATCAAGCTGGTGCTGGTGAGCAAATCATCCGTGTTCAAACTCCTATTAAGCTACAGTCTCCTGATGGAGGAGAGATTCAACAGATAGTCCAACCTCCTGCAACACCACCAACTAAAGACGCATGAAGAGATTACTTTTCCTTTTATTCCTAGCAGCTCCTGCTCAGGCAGATATTCACCATGCTATAACCACGAGCACTCAGCTCACAGTTAACGCTGCTGCAACACAAGCACAAAGAATAGGTTCATCCTTCTCAGCTGCTGGGAGCAACATAGACACAACCGATGGCACAACTGCGAACACCGTCTCAGCAGGGACAATTACGAGTGGCGTTTATTCGCCTGGAACGATTGCTGCAACGCAAGATAACCCAGGAGCCGCCTTCTCGTATTCCCAAAGTTATACTCAAGCAGATGCTGTACCTACTTCAGCTCCCTCGGTAGGAGCTGTAGGTAATTTTAGTAACGTAACTTCTACTGCTGCTGGTTCTGCTGGTTCATTAGCAGGTACAATTACAAGCCAAGGTGTATTAACAATAACCGCAGGTGGTGCAGGTACGAGTGCAATTGGAAGCATGGAGAGTGCTTTAACTATTAAGTGATGAAGCGGCTTCTGCCACTATTATTACTTATAGGTTCTCCTGCTTATAGTGTACCCGTAGTTCCAAATTTCACTCAAGGGACTATGCAATCCACCACGAGAACTACATCAGTAGTGACAGAAAGTATTGTCTCTCACGATTACAATACAGGCCATCAATATTCAATTAACGGTAGCAATCTCACAATAAGTGGATCAACAATTTCACCTGACAGTAGCAATGTAACTGGAACTATCAATGGACAATCACAATCATGGACTGGTTTAGACCTTTCTACAAAACCAAACGTGACAATCACGAATACCTCTCAGCCCTTCCAATACGTAGAGACGTATCGAGGGCCAGGTCTATCCAACATGACAACAATAAACAGAACAACAAATATAGAAAGCGTTACAGAAACTACCTCAGTATTTGCGCAGTAGCTCTCCTATATGGAGGGAGTGCTGTAGCACAGACCAGCTCTACAGCAGCTCCCGTAGCTAACAGTAGTGGAAGTGTAACCAATATGGGAATCCAAAATCTACCAGGCAATAGTGTTACTAATCATTACGGAGGTAATATTATTTGCCAAGGCCCGATGCTAACCATCTCTCCATTTGTTACCGACTCACATACATATAGTACGCCTAGAGAATATTGGTATGACAACCCTAGTTACAATGATGATGGGTCTTTAAGCCACCATGTTGCTACACGTACAGGGCAGAAAGATAATTTCGCTTTGAACTTGGGAGTGTCTGCTAACTTCTCAATCCCATTAGATAATTCATTACAAAAAAGATGTAAGTCTGCTGTGGATAAGCAGCTTGCTTTACAACAAGAGTTAGTAAATTACAAGAGACTAGACTTCGAGATTACTAGGCTTAAGAACTGTGGTGAACTCATTCTTGCAGGAATACAATTCACAGCAGATAGTCCTTATAGAAAAATTTGTGAAGATGTAGAAGTAAAAGCAAAGATGGGGCAAGTATTACCTCATCGACACACACTTAAACCTTTAGAGGTGGTAGTCCCTTCTTCTCTCGATAAGCGTTAGCTCTTTTCTCTGATGCAGTTAATGCTCTAACAGGCTTACCAAGTTTCTTTTTAATCTTATTAATTATCTGTTTCACAATGGGCTTGACCACACGTAAGAGGAGAGGAGTGGCGAGAGCAGCAGAAGTGGCAATGAGAGTAATACCAGTAGTGCTAACAACCTGAGGAGCAGTGGGTATAGCATTAACAATTTGCTGTGTCGTTGTTAGTTTCTTGTACTGAGTAACACAACGGTTACCTATTAATTGATATCCAGTTATTTCTTTCCTGCCATCCTCGATTTTAGTTCCAATCTCCGCTGCTCCAGGTGGCGGGCAATCCTCGATTTCCTTGGCGGGAGGTGCGTCCGCTGCTGGGATGGGTGGTTGTGGATATCTTTGTTCTTCGTTCTTTGGTGGATATACAAGTTCTTCTGGCGTGTAATCCATTGCGTTGTAGCTTGGATACTCCGCTTGGCATAAGACAACATTTCCTTTTGGGTCGTTAGTTAGTAATGCACTATTCTCTCTTGAATTTCTCCTTGCTTCAACACATCCAGGCATATCTATAACAGGGAAACCTAATTCAACTGTTACTGGTGCTTGGATATTTAAAGATTGAGGTGGCTGTATCTGCCAAACTCTAATGACTGGAGTCTCAATCTTTGGAATCTTCTCCATCAATAATCATATTGATAAGCATAGTCTTACTGTAATGACTAGGAGTATGTGCTAGTTCTCTTAACTCTCTATTAGATTTAGTACTTAAATAAGAACGATAACTATCAACAGGATCAGGACTTCTATAAACGAAGAGAGATCCTATTACATTTAGTAAGTTCATTCAATTAAATCTTTCTCTAACTCTTCTGCTTTTGCAGCTAGCCCAGTATATACACCATGCAATTCATGGGAACTATGATGACGACCATCAAGAACATAGAGACGTTCCATTCTTAAGTTACGTTGATGTTGTTCTTCAGCCCACTTCTTACCCATTTCTAATTTCATTAGAACTTAGGAATACTCATTCCTTTAGGTGCTGCTGTTGGTAGGGCTGGGCTTGATAGATCAGGTAACTTAATTGACTTGGTTACTTGCTGAACAGCTTTCTCCATTAAGGCATCCTTATTTCCTTGGAACCATAAGAAGCCATACACCCCGCCACCAGCAATAGCTAAGACACCAACGCCTGAAGCAACTGCAATAATGTCAATGATTTTTCTCATGGGTTCATCCGATTGCTTTAATACTAAGTGTTGGCATTGCTAAATGAGTACCAGTTGTACCATCCCAATAAACGGTTTCATGTAATTTAGGATTATAAGAGGAGCTATATTCTCTCCATTGTAGTTTGATTGTTTTAGCTGAAGTCCAACTAGCAACTCGACCTACTGTTGTATCTGCAGTTCCTCCTATATTAAAAATCCATCTAAAAGCCTGATTTCCTGCCCAACAAGAAATAAATCTTGAACTTCTTCTAGCTTTTGTTACTTCATTAGAATCTAAAAATAACTTCCAATGTGCTAACTGAGGATCATCTATTTCGGCTGTAAAAAAATCAAACGAATAATGTACTTGTGTTGTACCTGTTGGAGGGTTATAAGAAAGAACTGAGGCAGCAACATCTGTATAACTACTAGTATTAGTTTCAGAAGCTGTTACATTTGGAAAAGTAACATTACCATTTGAGGTAGCTATTACTGATCCGTCACATGGGCTACCAAATTCTTCTAATATTATTCTTTGACATCCATTCTGTTTGGTCGCAATAAGATCGGCACCAACAGTTACATTACCTGTATCTGCAAGTACTAAATTAGCTGTACCTGAATTACTCCCGTGGGAAACATTCGTTGTTTTTAATGTGCTCATATGTTTATCCTATTGCTGTAAGTTGTACAGTTGGTTGTCTAAATTGATTCCCTGTTGAACCCTCCCAGTAGTAAGTACCATACATACGGACTTCATTGTTAGTACCATAAACACGAGTTTGAAGTTTAATCGTTTTAGCACTACTCCAGCTAGCTTGTCTACCTGTGTTAGTATCGGCAGAACCACCTATAGGAATAACAAGTTTATAATTATAACCTGCATTTAACTGACTATTACCACTAAGAGTATGTCTTGAATAAACTACTTCATCAGAATCTATATATGCTCTAAAATGAGCAATACCGTGTGCATCTTTACTACCAAGTGTAATATTAAATTCATATATAACAGCCGTTGTACCAGACGGAGGTTGATAACTTACTATTGAACCTGCAACATCTACCCAACTTGCTGTCGGCTCGTAAGTAGCTGTTACACTAGGGGCAGTTATATTACCATTAGTAGTACTATAAGTTCCTCCATCACAAGGATAGGCAATTAGTTCTTTTACATTTCCTGGGGTTGCCCAGATTAAAGTTCCAGAACCATTGGTTTGTAACCATTGATTAGCATCTCCATCATCTACTGGGAGAGTTAATGCTACATCTGCTCCACCTGTTGTACTAGCAGGAGCATCTATTGATACGCTCCCTGATGTAGAACCGTTTAGTTTTAATGTCATGACGCCTCCTTATAGATTTTTACTAATGTATAAATTTCTGTAGCCCAGTCAGTTGCTACACCAAATCCATAAGTATTCATTGTAGTTTCACATCTGTGTTGAATTTCATAAGTAGTCGCTCCAGATATAGTAACTCTGGTAGATAAAAAACTTCTGTTGTTACCTTGATAGCTGTCTTTACAATACTCAGCAGTACCAAATACAATATCAGCAGCAGTTCCTGATGTTTGACGAAGTTTTATCATATGGCGATTAGTTTTGTATGCTGGACCACTTGCCTCTATTAAATAAGAGCCAGCCTGTAATGTGAATTGATTACTACTTATTGAAACTATGCCGTCTGCATCTGCTAATTCAGTATTTAAATCTCTAGTCCGCCAATCTCCTGAAGTAAACGAACCACCATCAGTATCTTGAGTTTTTTGATCGCAGATAATTGCATAACTACAGAATACAGGTTTTGTGCTATCTGCTAAATCAGCATGAGCTATTGCTCCATCGTTAACACCGCCTACAGAAAGACCCGTTATTGTTCCTGATCCATTAATAGTTATTGGCATGGCTATACGATAGTAAGAGTTTCACCGTCACCAACGGTTAAGACTACTGCACTACTGTCTCCATTACCTGTTGCTGCAATACTGAGAGGGCCAGCGACCATAGCATTTTGGTTGTTGGTAATAGTATAGCTGTAAGTTAGTTCCTTATCATTCTCCCAGAAGATCTTATCTGGCCCGTTACCATTAGCACCTGCTGCTGCTTCAGCCCACTTGAGTCCACCACCCTGACTAGAATCAGCAGTTAATACATAATCATTTGTTGGTGCATTACTTATATCTAGCTTTGCTTCAACAATGGAATCATCTGCAATAGAAGTATCGACTGTATCCCAAGTGAATTGAGTACCAGCTTTCTTTAAGAACTGACCATCAGATCCAGCATTGGTAATGTCTAGATCGGCTTCTTTGATAGAGCCATCTTTAACTCCATCTCCACCTGTGATTTGTGTTAATGCCATTAGTCAGCTGCCTCTGGTGTGTTACCTGCATCTAACCAGGCTTTGTACTTAATAAAATCGGTGTTGCCATCATCGAAAGGTATAATTGCATTATCTTCTTTTCTTAGTACTTGCAAATCCTCCCTTTCAGTTTGAACACATTTAAGTTTTTTATAAGTCATAATTCAGCCTCACATAAAACTTGTACCTTGAAACCATCATTACCACCATCAGAAGTCGCTGTATTAAAAACAAAGATAGATTGATTATTTGTAAAGGTACTGACATTATAGTTTGCTTCTGGGTATCTAGTAGAAAAATCACCTCCAGATAGTTTTGTAGTAGTAGGTGTATTTCTCATGTCCCCTCCTGGGTATCCTTGATCACACCATGATAGAAAGGCGTTCCAACCATTTCCATAATAAGCAGCTGTAATTACACAACAATAACGTTGGCATGCCCTAAGCTCATCTTGATACTTCCTGTGCTCAAAGTCAGTTGCATAATCTCCAACCTCTAACTGAACGCCTGTTATATACCAAGTATTAGATGTACTATCTGCTAAGTTGACATTATGACCAACTGCTTGATCGGCTGCTGCATAAGTAGTCCATGCGGTATTCCTTAAAGTACCACTTGTCATATTAGTGCCAGCAGCTAACCACCAAGTAACGCTTAATCCTTCTCCGTTATCATTATTTATAACTCCCGAAGTATCAGCAGGAATGGAAATAGTTTTCTTTTCCCATGTATCTCCAGAAGAAATAGAATAATTAAAACTTACCTGTTTATTACTATTATCGCCTTGTTGGAGATGAACAGCATAAGTACCTGTTTTATTAGATCTTACCCAAAAAGAAAGAGTCATCTTTTTAGCTGAACTTGTACCGTAAGCTAAATGTTGTAGGTTTTGTGCTTCTATCTTTTGTCTAATTAATGCATAATGACCACCAGTTACACTCGCTTGAGCTGTACCAAATGAAACTTCTAAGCTAGATGAAAAGCCAGGAGGTGACTCGGTTTTCTTTTCTATATGGAAATAATCAGTTCCGTTTAAAGTAAAATTCCTTTCCCATCTATCTGCAGAATAAGAATAGGCAATAGTATGAGGACCATCTCCTCGTTGCCATATATTCATATCACCGTTAATTATTAAATTTCTATTACTTAAGTTGTTGGTGATATTTGCAGTACAGGTTTTATCAGCAGCTGTAAGGGATATTGCATCACCTGTGCCGTTAGCTGACCTGATTGCGTCTACGTTTAACTGACTCATGGCTTAGGATTGTCTGCTTTTACTTTAGCAATGGCATCGACCCAAGTTGTTGTACCATTCTTTTTATCCCAATACTGCATATCTAATTGATCGCCTATTGAAGGATAAGCATCAGCTCTATCTGTTTTATATTTAACTGCTGCTGCTTCATTATTTAAAGCAGTTCTTGCTGTATCAATTTCCGACTGAACAAGAGTAATTTTTTTACCATCTTTATCGAAAGTTCCTTGTCCATCGTCAACAATAACTGCATTTGAATAAGCTTTTCTGATTGCTTCGTGATCTAAACTCATTGTTTTAAGCTCCTACCTCTTGAACAATTATGGAAGAGATGGTTCTAGGGTAATTAACATTATCCGAATCAGCACCCGTTCTATTTAGGTACAAAACAGAACCACTTCTTCCATACCATTTTACATTGTAGGTGACAGCTCCCGAACTCCAGCCAGTGATTGTATCTAAATAGTTTGCGCTTACTTGTTTCATATAATATTGAGCGGAAGTTCCAGAAGCATACCCAAATTCTTCAGTACCCCAAAAACAACGTCCCCTACTGTCAGCGGCATCACCAGCATAAACAAGCGTGGAAGTGCCTCCCATCGTTCTATAAAGCTGAAAAAGTGCGTCCTGTTGATATGCGTTTGAGCCTATTTTTATATCTACATGGACTAGAATTTTACTCGTTGCAGCGCTAGGAGTTATATTACATTCCCAAACAGAACCTCCACCAGCTTCATCAGTTCCAGTGATATCCGCCCAACTTGCAGCATCTATACTCGTAGTGTCAGATTTAGTTGATTGAACTACTTGAAGAATCTTTCCTCCAGCATCAGCAGCCCATTCAAGTTCTGCGTTTGTTGCAGAATGATTAGCACTCTTAACCTTGAGGACTTGACCAGCCGACCCAGTATCACCTGGTAATTTTAAAACTGTATTAGCACTGCTACTTGGTGGCCCAGCTATTTCTGCTGAACCTCCACTAGCTGCTGCTGCAATCTTTACTCCTGCCATTAGGGTTTCGGATACTTGTCTTTGGTGGCCTTAATAGTGGCTTTCCAGCCATCAATACCATTATGGTATATGTCATCTAACTGATCAGCAATAGGAGGGTATTCGGCTGCTCTATCTCTTTGATATTTAGTTGCAGCTAGTTCATTGTTTAAAGTAGTTCTTGCAGAATCAATAGCAGACTGAACAAGCGTTATTTTTGACCCGTCAGTTTTAAAGGCTCCCGCTGAGTCGTCAATAGTTACCGCATCAGGGTACGCCTTCCTGATTGCCTCGTGATCTAAACTCATTGCGCTATCTCCATAGCTGTTAATGTGATGTGTGGTCTATCCGCATATTGGAATTGATAAGTTCCACTTGCAGTCTTACCATATATTTTATAAGTAACTTCAGAAGTTGTATTAGGTTCATCTATGGCACTTAAAGAATGTCCTACTAAAACATAATTCGTACCCGATGAATATATAGCCTCTAACCCATAATCAGCATCTCCTATATTAGTGCTATCTCTATAAATAGTAACGTATCCAAATGTAGTAACGGCTGGTAAATAATGACTACCACCATGCACCTGTATGAAAATTTTTGAATTAGCTGCCTTTGGTGTAATTGCTACATTGCAACTAGTAAATTCTGACCAAGAATTGCTAGATGTAGTTATGTTTGTGTTAGGAATAGTAGTATTTTGAATTTGAAGAACTGACCCTTTGGCAACAGTCGCCAAGGTATCTCTATCTACTGTGCCGTCAGGTAAACCACCTACGGCTAAATTTGAAATAGTTCCATTAGTACCAAGGTTTACTGTACCTGCAGCACTAGAACCATCAAGAACAATTGCCATAGTTTTATACTAGCTGATAACCCAGCGTCCGTTAACAGTAACGGTAGCATTATTTGTAATTGGGCCAATCGAATGTGCTCCTTCCGTAGCAGCTATCGTTACATCATCACTGATCGTCAAGCTATTGGTATAC
>Ga0310344_10000288_pt1 | contig 40959 bp, 36 predicted proteins | sample HC15DNA20200_MG_FD_203801 | JGI IMG/M metagenome (GOLD analysis project Ga0310344, IMG submission 203801) | Marine microbial communities from station ALOHA, North Pacific Subtropical Gyre - HC15-DNA-20-200_MG | ecosystem: Environmental > Aquatic > Marine > Oceanic | place: Pacific Ocean: North...
GCTGTCCCCCCGGCTACCACAATCAAGATGTTGTCTTCGTGACTGAATTTGGAAAGTGGTGTTTCGAGTGCCACGGTGGTAGGTCGACCGTCCTGACCGATGAACTCCTGGGGCAGAGCTCCAATTGCCATGCCTTTCTGACATTCATCGTCTGGGAGCAATGCGCGGAGAGGTCTGGCCGTTACTTCTTGGATACGGTGCCGTAAATCTGATTTGCTGTATCTGTCCCGGCCAAACGTCCGCGCATGCTCTGGACTCACTACCAGTAGCACTTGGCCCATGCGGTGCAGTTTTGGGTGCGCCATAGTGTCAAGGCACATTCCCATGCTGGCACCTAGGGAACGTGCTGTCCTTGACAATTGGTCTCGAATGGCACGAGGGGCTTCTCCAGCAAACACCGTTACGGTGCTTGTCTCTGGTGAAAATCCCCTTTCCACGTGAAAGGGTTCCCAGCAACTCAACTCTTCATGTTCACCGATGCAACAGGTGAATTTTCCAGGTTGACCAAGGGTCGACATGTCTATGCCTCCAGGACGTCCGCCCCCGACGTTTCGTACCAGTAGCTGTAATGCCCGGCCGATAGTGGCATTGGTCCGAAACCCTTGCCCAAAAACGTTGCCTCCGCAGTTCAGTTCGATGCGGTGCCGGATCGGGCCGTTTATGATGATGACGGGGGTCGCGAAATAGGTGGTCGCAAGCACCCCGTGCAGGTTGAATTCATCGTTGCAGGCCGCTTCGGTGGCAGCTATGACGACTGGTAGATATTCGGGTCGACACCCAGCCATTACAGCGTTTATAGCAATTTTTTCGACAGTGGCTGGTGCGAGGTTGGGTGGGATGTGGGCAACTACTTGGGAGGCGGCACGGGTGGTTCCGCCGAGCATGCGCAGGACGCGTTCTTCGGTTGGCGGGACAACCGGGAGGCCATCATCGAGACCCTGTGATGCCATAAACTCAAACGGGTCTTCATCGATAGGGATGCGAACCTGTCTGGCGCTCAAGGTTGCTCTATTCCTCCGCACAGCTAGTCGTCTGGCAACCTCAGGGTCGTGTACGCGTGAGCCGCAGCCAGGTCGGTGCTCTGGTAGTTGGTCTTCCGTTCTTACGATTTCAGGAGGAGGGGTGCCGCAGGAGACTGCGGTCAGTCGGATCAGTTCGAGTAGTTCTTGTTTGACGAACCCTTCGCAGCTAAAGCCAACTTGGCGAGATCGATCCGCCAAGACCACTGCCGGAACTGCGTCAAATCCATAATCGGCCGATACTTCCAAGTTGGTATCTAGTACGACCTGGAAGGTGAGCTGATGTTGCTCTATAAATTCAGTGGCTTCCGATATCGGGTCCTGGGAGATTCCGATGACCTTCAGTGCTTGCGCTGCCAGTGCTTGATGCAGCCGTTCTATCAACGGTGCTGTTAGGCTACAGGTCTCGCAATCATACTTGAAGAAAAACAGCAATGTAGTTGCGGTTGGAATCTCGCCGTAGGTCAGAATTTGCCCGTCTCGATCTGCCAAAGTGAAAGCTGGAGCTTGTCTGCCGACATTAATGAGCGTAGACATGATGGTGCATTGTCTCAGAGTTTCAGGAGAATCGTCTTCGTGGCGCTGCTATTCAGTCGTGCCCTTATCTGGGGGTTGCGGTGCAAATGAGAAAGCGTTGGTTGCTATTGGCCCGCAGACGTTCGATTTTTTCAGAAGGTTTTCGTACATTGCATAGAACTTATCTACATCTAGGCCAAGCATTACGTCCACAAGTCTGACATTTCTCGCAGCTGATGAAGTGACCCTGGTTGCGCCGTAGGTGGGCCCAAACTCGGTCTCGACGGTTAAAGGGAGCCTTTCGACTGCCGTTACGATTGAAGGATCAATCAACCAGGCTGCAGTGATGCAGTCCCACGCATAGTAGTAAGCGTCTGGTTGGGAGGTGAATCGTGGGGCTAAGTCGTGAAGCATTAGCCGAGTGAGTGGCGTGTCGGCGGTTACGATTCGGTTGAACAGGTCCTGCTTGATCGGTGCCTGGTTTGTGATGTCGAGTCCGAACATTACGACATGTGGGATGGTCGATCGGAGTACAGCGGCTGCTGCTTCTGGATCGAACCAAATGTTGAACTCGGCGGATCGGGTGGTGTTGCCAGGTACACGGACATTTCCTCCCATAAAGACCAGCTGTTTGACGGTCGATGCTAAGTCTGGTCTGGCAAGGAAGGCCATTGCTAGGTTAGTCATGGGACCCAGAGCAACTATGGTCACCTCGTTGGGGTAGTGCTCGAGCGTGTTGATTATGAACTGTACAGCACCGGTGGTTTGCGGGCGGACAGTGGCAAAGTGGCCTCCGTGAGGGGGACAGAGATCGGGTTTAGCATCGAAGGCTCCTTTGAAAGTGATCGGTCCAAACTCAGCCTCCTGCTTTGCTGCCAGGCGTGGTGTGTTGAGTAGCGGGGCCTCAGCACCGAGGTAGAGCGGGAGATGGGTGGCGCCGGTTACTTCAAGCAAGTGAAGCATGTGTTCTGTGCCCTGAGCAACCGTGTGGTTACCAGCGACGACCGTGATTCCGAGGATGTTGATTTGGTCTTGATGGGGTAGCAGCATTGCGAGCGCTGCTGCGTCGTCGTTGAATACTGCGGAATCAGTATCGAAGATAATTCGATGGTTCACTAGAAGCTCGTGGGCAAGCAGGGAACAATAGACGCTCGGCCTGCCTGGTATGCCTAGGCAGGCCGAGACTTAGGGTTTTTCTCGCTTTACTCCGGCAGCGCGAAGGCAATCAGTTCTGGAACTGGAGACCCCCCTATTGTGAGGGCAATGAACTGTCTACCATTGAGCAGATAAGTCATTGGTGTCCCTATAGCACCACGTGGGATGTCTACGGAGGCGATTTCTCCCCCGTTTGATTTATCGACCGCCACAAGCCGTGGACCGCCGGTAGTCCCACCTGTGGTAAGGGCATAGATAAGCATCGTTGGTGTTACAAGCGGACCACTTCGGCTTCCATCCCCGCCGAGGGGGGGCAAGTCCAGATCTCGAAGCATCGGGTGGCTTCTTATCCTCTCGCCCGTGCCTAGGGGTTGCATCCAGACATGGTCACCGGTGTTGAGGTCAATCGCGGTCATCCGTGAGTAGGGTGGTTTGAACAATGGAAGCCCTTGGGGCATCGTTGCTGTCCTAGTACCTCGTCCTCGAGCCTCAATGATATTCAGTGTTGCACCTTCACCGGCCTCGGGATCACGGTAGTTTCGGACACTATAAGCATTAACGGAGGGTACGTAGAGGAGTCCGGTTTCAGGATCGACTCCGGCGCCGGACCAGTTGGCACCGCCACCAGTGCTAGGACGCTGAATGGTTCCGCGTAGACTCTGTGGAGTAAAGAGTGGTCCCAGTCTGAAGCCTTCGACGGCTTCGATGGCCATTTGACGGATCTCCGGTGTGAAGTCGGCAAGGTCGTCGAGTGTCACCCCTTGATACTCGAAGGGAGCCGGCCTGGTGGGGAAAGGTTGAGTCGGCCAGACCTGTTCACCGGGTATGTCTGTATCAGAGGGAACCGGGCGCTCCTCGATTGGCCAGATCGGTTCACCAGTGACACGGTCAAAGACGTATAGGAAACCCTGCTTGCTTACTTGGGCTAGAGCCTTGACCGGTCGACCATTAACCTCAATGTCCACTAGATTAGGTGCTGCAGGGAAGTCGTAGTCCCACAGGCCGTGATGGACAGCCTGAAAGTGCCACTCACGCTGTCCGGTTTCGATGTTCAGGGCCACTATACTTTCGGCGAATAGGTTCTGTCCGGGACGATGCCCTCCGTAGTAGTCTGGTGCCGGTGTGTTTGTCGGGAGGTAGATCATGCCCAACTCTGGGTCAGCGCTCATCATCGACCACACTCCGACCTTACCTGTGACCCGCCATGAGTCGCCTCCCCAAGTATCGTTGCCGTATTCATCTCCTTGTGGGATGGTGTGGAAGGTCCATTTTGTTCGACCGGAATGGACGTCGAAGCCACGCATCCAGCCTGGCGGGGCTTCACGTGTAATGTTGTAGGAGGAGATGGAGGACGGGGTGATGATGGTATCTCCAACAACCAGTGGCGGCGATTGGACTGAATATAGTAACGCGTTCAACCAGTCGCGATCACCGCGGTTTGCACGGGGCAGGTCTCGAGTCAGATCGACCCGACCGTTTTCGCCAAAATCCAAACAGGGGCGACCGGTTGTGGCTTCAACGCACACTAGGTAGCCGTTGCTTGTCCCCCAGAAGACCCGTTCGGCCGTTCCGTCGGTCCAGTAGGCGACTCCTCGCTGATTCCAGCGAGCACTCATCGTGGTGGTGCCGGCTTCGTATGTCTTTGGATTGTAGACCCAGAGTGTCTCACCTGTGCCAGCGTTGATTGCGGCACCTTGAGAGGTCGGCATATTGATAAAGAGGCGTCCCCCTACCATCAGCGGTGTGGCTTTGAGATTGTTCGTGTAGGGTGGCTGTCCGTCACGCCAACGGTCTGGGTCGTCCTGGTTCAGGGCCTCGAAAATTACCTCAGACTTGGCTCGCCATTCCCCTCCATCTGGGGTAGACAGACTTACGAAGGCGTCTGCTGATTGCCAGCGCCAGGCTATTTCAAGGTCGGCGAAGTTTGTCCTGTTGACTTGATCGAGCGGTGAGTACTTGGTGCTGCCAAGATCTCCTCCATACGTGGGCCATTCGCCATTCGCCGGTGCCCCACTTTGGGCGAAGATGGGTATTGCCGCCAGGCCAGTCAGTGCCAATATCCAACAGGTCAGATGCAGTGATCGATTCATGGTTTCACTCCTCGTAGGTGCCATACTCCCATTGGCTATGGCCTTCATCATACAGCGCCGCTGCAAAGGCAAACGAGCTTGCCTCGAAAAGTCTTATGTCGCTCAAGTGCTCCCAAAACGATAAAATGCGCCTCAGCGTGCGAGAAAGAGTTGCTGTTGGTGGCCAGTGTGTAAGCTTTTGGCTCTTGGGGATTGTGGGGGCGATCGCTCTTTTGCAGGGGAGTGTGACGATAGAAGGGCACTTCGAGCTACTCCAAAGCGGACGTCGACCGGCCCCACAGACCTTTCATTGGATGCTGCCAGCTCAGTATACCGGTGTCGAAGTGACCGAGTTGCATTCGGGTGACTGTTATGTAATCCAGCAGGTTGAGGGCCTTGTGTATTTTGCTGAACCTGAGCCCGAGGTTCTTGAGCTCCAAGAGATGCTTGGTGGGCCATTGGCTCATCTCGTCGAATCTCCTAAAGGTCATCCAGAATGTGTCCTTGACAAGTGTGTCGAAGTTTCGAATGTAGCCAGAGAGCTTATAACCCGACTTCTCGAAACTGGGAATTCTCGTGCTCAGCGCTTGGCGCGTCATCGACCGTCTCCACTTGATAATATGCGTGGAGGCGTCTATTCCGATGTAGGGTCAGCCGATCGGTCCCGTTACAGACAGACGCCAGAGCAGCGGATGGCGTATTTACATCTGCAGACAGCTGCTCGAGACAACTGCTATGAAGCTCAGGCGCCGCGGACATTGACAATTCACATTCGCGACCATCAACTGAGGCCGGATCGCACTGGTGTTTACAGTGGCTACTTGTATCTGGAGCATCATCATGACCCACTTCCAGGGCGCGTGGTGGTGAATGCGCCACGGAAGTTCCTGCAAGAACGCAGCAGGAACCTCATGACCCATAGCTGGCCCAAGCGCCTGAGCCCGGACAGTGGGCGCGCACCGTCGTGGGTCTTGACCTTTCCCGAATTGACCAGAGATGTTTGACTAGATCCTAGTACACCGATGGTCATTTATGACCCTGGAGGTTAGATCGATGAACCGATTTCTAATGACTCTTTCCGTTGGCGTCCTCGCGTTGTTAGCAACGGAATGGCAGACTCGTGGCGCGGCCGTCCAAAGCCCAGATGGTAGCCCGAGTCACCGCTTCGAGGAACTGGCTGACGGTGTGTACTTCGCGATTGGGACCGGTGTCATGACCGTGATGAGTAACTCGCTAGTGATTATTAACGAAGACCACGTGATGTTGGTCGACACGTCAGTGACCCCAGCTGCGGCTCGCGGGTTGGTGGCCGGTATTGAGACTTTGACGGACAAGCCGATTAAGTATGTGTTCAACACGCACTATCACTTCGACCATGCTCACGGAAACCAGATTTTTGGAGATGACGTCGAGATCATTGGTCACGATTTTGTGCGAACGATGTTGTCGTCGGATGTGCTTGCCCAGCGTACTCATCGATCGTTTACGGAGCGGATGCCTGACCAGCTTGAACAGATGAGAGCGCGAGTTGCTGGCACGAGCGACGCAGCCGAGCGTCAGGAACTGGCCGCGGCGTTGCGAATCCAGGAAGCTCACTGGGAAGCGCTACAGGAAACTAAACCGACTCCGCCAAACGTGACCTATAGCGACACCATGCGGCTGGTGAAGGGCGGGCGTGAAGTGCAGCTGCACTTCCCCGGGCCCGGGCACACCGGTGGTGACACGCTCGTGTTTCTTCCTGAAGAGCGCATTGTATTTACAGGGGATTTCTTCGTGGGAAGGCCTGGTGGCCACGGTCTTCCCTATATGGGTGACGGTTATGTCGAAGAATGGCCATCGTCGCTAGATCGGTTGAAAGCTTTAGAATTCGACACCATTGTACCCGGGCATGGGTTGCCTTTTCGAGAGCGTGAGCAAATCGACCATCTTCAGGCTTATCTTCGTGACCTAAACCGACAGGTCAATGCTCTCTACGCGGCCGGTGTGTCCGTCGAGGATGCAGCTGGTCGTGTTGATTTGAGTGCTCATGTGCAGCATTACGGTGATCGGGTTGTCAACGCTGACCCGAGGGCTGTTGTCCGGATGTACGAACGTTTGCACATCAAGATGCCCAGGTGATGCGCTGAGAAGCTGGGCGGTTCGCAGGGTGACTTCTGGTCAGTGCGAGTTTGTGAGAAAGGACAGGATAGTAGCGTTGAAGGCGCCGGCCTGTTCTACATTTGACAGATGGGCTGCTTCCAGGGTCACTGCTCTTGCACCCCTGACTCGGGTTTGGACGAGATTCCCAGCTTCGGGTGGGGTCGCTTCATCGTTTGCTCCATTTATTACCAACACTGGGGCTGCTATGCGTGCGAGAGCATCATTCAGGTTGGCGTCTCTTAGTGCTGCGCAACAGCCTGCATAGCCTTCGACGGTGCAAGCGCTGAGCATCGAGCGAAACTGTCCGACAATGACGGGGTCGGTTTGACAAAATCGGTCAGTGAACCAACGTTTGGTTAACGTATCAGTAATGCCACTTAGACCAGAGGCCTGTACAGCTGCAATCCTCTGGTTCCAGAAGCTTGGGGTGCCGATGGTTGCACCGGTGTTAGCTGCTATCACGCGGTCCACACGCTCCTGTGCGTTTGCGGCTAGCCACAGTGCGACCATGCCACCGAGGGAAATACCGCAGACATGCGCACGAGGGGCATTGGCTGCAGCTAATACGGCCAGTGCGTCTCGGCCTAGGCGCTCCAGCGTGTAAGGTCCTGGTGGCGAATCAGATAGGCCATGTCCACGCGTGTCACAGCGGATTACACGGAACAGTGGTGTCAGTTGATCGACTTGCTGTTTCCATAGATCAGTCGTTGTTCCGAGTGAATTCAATAGAAGCAGTGGAGGTGCTTCTTGCGGCCCTTCTACATCGAACGACAACCGACATTGGTCCACTTGGAGCTTAGTCATCGGCTGAGATGGGGACCCTAATACTATCAAGGACGCGTTGGATGAATTGTCTTGAGGCTCCGAGGTATCTGTCTGGCGTTAGCAGTTGAGCGATCTTGGTAGGGTCGAGATGACGAGTGACCAAAGGGTCGTCCGTCAAAACCTCTAAAAGCGTACGGTTTTCGGACGCTGCACGGCGACAGGCATTTGTGACACAAATATGCGCCTCGTGCTTACCGATCGAGTCTGCTAGAGCCATCGCGATTGACTCAGCAAGTAAAGTTCCTTTGGAGATTTCGAGATTAGTGCGCATTTGGTCCGTGTGGACCGTCAGCCTTTCTAGGGTGTCTGCAATCGCTCCCGCCCCGCCAGACGAGGCGATTACTAGGTCGGGTAGAGTGTCCCATTCGGCTTGCCAGCCGCCGACAGCTCTTTCGTGTTCTTGGACCATAGCGGTAAGCAGTGTCGCGACAAGACCGGGCGCACGACACGCTGCGGCCAACGCCACAGAAGCTCCGACTGGGTTCCGTTTCTGCGGCATCGTTGAAGAACCACCTCGACCTTCCACTGGTTGCTCATTGGCTTCCGCAACTTCGGTTTGAGACAGGAGGGTTAGATCTCTTGCAATCTTGCCGATGGCTCCTGTGGCAACGCCTAATGCGCAGCCAAGTTGTGAAAACCGATCTCGATTCGCATGCCAAGGTATGGCTGGTGCCCTGAGCTTGAGAGATGCTGCCAGAGCGTCTGTAGTCGCCAACCCCTGTGAGCCGAGTGAAGCCAGAGTGCCGGATGCGCCTCCGAACTGCAACACCAACACGCCATCCAATGCTCTGTTGACTTGTAGACGGGTTCGGTTGAGCGCGTCAGCCCATCCAGCTGCTTTGAGACCAAATGTGATGGGGGTTGCCTGCTGTAGCCAGGTTCGACCTGGCATGGTGGAATCAGCGAAACGTTCCGCTAGGTAGGCCGACGTTTCTACACTCCGTTCAAGTTGGGTGAGGATTATTGTTACAGCTGCACGCAGCTGCAGAACTAAGCTGGTATCTAGAATGTCTTGGCTGGTTGCCCCCCAATGTACATACCGAGCGGCGGCAGGGCTGCTTCTTGAGACGGTCTCTGTCAGGTGATGCACAACTGGAATAACCGGATTTCCTGCTTCGGTTGTCTCAACGGCCAGCTGGTTACAGTCGTAGAGCTCTGCTCGGGCGGCAGCTTTGATAGGTTCCACACAACTGCTGGGAATGACGCCGATTAAGGCCTCAGCTTCGGCTAGGGCACTTTCGACATCAAGCATCGCTTGTAGCTGATTGTGGGCGGAGAACTGGTTGGCGACTTCAGCGTCGCCTAGCAGATTATCGTGAATTCTGGATACCGAGGTCATAGTGGGTTACACGTTGAAGAATACGGTCTCGCCTGGTCCTTGTAGAACCACTTCGAATCGGTAGCTCCCTGGAACCACGGATGTGGCAATGAGTGTTGGGCGTCGGTTTGGAGTCACGAGAGCCAAGATCGGATCGTCGGTGTTCGATGATTCATCATCAAAGTAAATACGTGTGACGAGACGCGTGAGCAGCCCTCTGGCGAATAGACTTAGTAGCAGATGTGGCGCTTGCATCTCACCGTTTGGACCAGGGACCCTGCCTGGTTTTATTGTTTCGACAACAAAAGACCCTCGGTCGTCGGTATGTGCGCGGTCGAACCCTCCAAAGGTGCCATTGGGTTCTTTTGTGCGTGGATCTTCAGGATGGTTGCAGCAGCCTGTGGAATTGGCCTGCCAGATCTCAATCAGCGCGTCGGTTACGGGTTGGCCAACACCGTCGTGTATGGTTCCTTTAACCGAGACAGCTTGCCCGGGTGTTTGCTCTTTTCGCAGCAACGCACAGTATCTCTCGGAGGAGAGTAGCAGGGAAAAAAACGGACCAACTGTTTGAAAAGGGGTTGGAAATCGCATCTGTCAGCTAAAGTCCAGTTGCCGTGGCGTGTCGTCCACGCAACACGATGTCAAATCGATAGCCGAGGGCCCAGCCAGGCTCGGTGAGTTCCAGATCGAAGGCTGCGATTAGGCTCTGGCGGGATTGGTTGTCCTCGATAGCGTTGAATATTGGGTCAAATTCAAGGAGTGGGTCATTCGGGAAGTACATCTGGGTCACAAGACGAGTTAGGAAGCTCTGGCCAAACACTGAGAAATGGATATGGGCGGGACGCCAAGCATTTACGTGGTTGTCCCAGGGATAGGCTCCAGGCTTGATCGTTATGAACCGGAAGTATCCATTTTTGTCAGTTAGCATGCGTCCGGCACCGCTGAAATTTCGGTCGAGAGGTGCAGAGTGGGTATCCCGTCTATGCGCGTAGCGACCTGCGGCATTGGCCTGCCAGATCTCAACAAGGGAGTTGGGAATAGGCCGATCTTCTGTGTCGAGTAGGCGCCCGGAGACTATGATCCGTTCGCCAATAGGCTCGGCTTGATGCTGGCATGTCAGGTCACTGTCGGTCGGCTCGATTTGTCCATAATCGTAGACTGGTCCCGTGACCTCAGATAAAGTCTGTGGAATCACGACGAGCGGTTGTTTTGGGTGACGGTTAGCCGTGGCTCGGTATTTGGGGCTGTTATTTGGTGGGTCGTGGCTAGCTAGACGATTCTGATAACGGCTGAGCTGCACCTTTGAGTCTTCCATGGAACTACGCCAGAGCGATGGGGAACCAGCTAGATACCACGTCTAGTTTCACGATGATGCCTCCCGCCTAGGTTCTCAGCTTAGACCTCAGCGATCCACACGCATAGTATTCGAGGAAAGCTGGGTCTCCAACCGCTTTTGTCTAGGTGGCCTGACTGGTGAGCGAATTAGAAAGTGATTGTTCAGTCGTTGCATTCGTGGCGTGTCACCTTTGAACAGGCGATAACAATTCAGATAAAGCTCGCTTCTCGGGTTGTGACGTTTCTGCTATCGACCAACCCTCAGTTGGTAGCTGTGCCGACGTTAGCTACTCCCGGCGGACCCATCGTGTGTATGCTGCGGTAGTGGTTGTCGAATTCCCGTCGATCGACACTGTTGAGACTGCAGTCGTGACTCAACCGGCTGTGTTCCCCTGTATCCGAGGATTGGTGTCGTTGCGAGAACTTTCCCCCTGCTCGATTTATTCAAACGCTTTCGGTATTGTCCAGATGTTCTAGTGTGCGATGGCCAAGGACTGGCCCATCCGAGCCGTTTTGGCTTAGCTTGCCACGCGGGGTTGCTGTTGGATTTGCCATCGATTGGTTGTGCGAAGACCGGGTTCGTTGGTGTCCATCGGCCGGTTGGCGCTGTGTCTGGCTCGGTGTCTTGCTCTGTCTTGATGGCGATCCTGTTGGTGCGGTCGTGCGAATCAGGAAGGGTGTAAAAACGGTTTTTGTCTCACCAGGTCATCGTGCAGATATTCGTTCTGCCGTTGCTCTTGTACAGGAGTCGCCACTCCTTTCAGGTTACCTGAATCGCAACGACGAGCTCATCTTTTGACAGTAGACGTTTACAAACAAGACCGTGACCGGCCGAGACTGCTGGTTAGGCGATATCCCAACTTTGTAGCCGCCCCTCGATAGGGATTTCACTCTCGTCATATCCGCCGGACGACCCATCGGAAGTCGTGTATGTATTGATACATTTACAGAGACTTAAATCGGCGACGCTATAATCAGGCGGCGTTGGTTTGTCTAACACTTTGTCTATAGGTGTCGGTGGACTTATGTGTGCTGCTACGAAAGGTTGTTGTCAATCTTTGATTGGACAATCTGGATGATGACGTCTGTTGCGCAAGTTTGGCTGAAGGGTGTGGAACGGTTAAACCTTGCTGCTGAGTGGCCACGATTATGACCGGCCTTTGGCGGTGCTATGGCGGTAGACTGAGCGGGAACCCGACCCCATCCGACATGACCGAGAAGGTCCAATGGTGAAGGAACCGTTAGCACCCTGGTATCGGCAGGTTGACCGCCAGCAGTGGCGGGCGTTCTTCGCCACGTTTCTCGGTTGGTTGCTTGATGGTTTCGATTTCACCATCACGACGTTTATTCTCATCGATATTCAGAATAGCTTTACTGTCGACAGTGCTCTTGCAGGTGCACTCGGCACCGTCACACTCCTTTTTAGACTGGTGGGTGGATTAGGCGCTGGCGCGATGGCCGATCGGTGGGGGCGGAAACTCCCATTGATGTTGTCGATTTTGTGGTTTTCACTATTTGCGTTTCTTAGTGGATTCTCTACCTCATATGCGGTGTTGTTTGCCTTTAGGGCTTTGTTTGGGATTGGTATGGGCGGGGAATGGGCGGCCGGTATGCCACTGGCGCTTGAGCATTGGCCGACGAGGTTGCGAGGGATAGCGTCTGGTCTGCTGCAGGGTGGTTGGTACTGGGGCTATATTCTTTCTGCGGTGACTTTCTCTTACGTGTATCCGATGTTCAGTGGAGTGCCTGACCCGCTGAGTGATGTTCCTGGTGCAACCCTGGGCTGGAGGGTGATGTTCTGGATTGGTGTACTACCAGCTCTTTTAGTGCTCTGGATCCGAACAGGTGTGAATGAAAGCCCAGTCTGGTTGGAGAGGCAGCGTCGTTTGAGGCAGGTAGGTTGCACTCGAGAGGATCGCACTTCGGTGCTCCGACTTTTCCAGCCAGATCTGATTTGGACCACGATCCAGAGCTCGCTGCTTCTGTCTGCTTTCATGTTCAGTTATCACTCGATCTCGTTTTGGTATCCGACTTTCTTGCTTGGCCTAGGCCTCGATCCGTTGGGTTACGTCGTGGCATTTAATGGAGGAGCTGTCGTTGGAATTGCGTTGTGGGGGCGTGCATCTGAAGGCTCGCTTGGACGTCGCGGCGCGGTGACCGTGGCCGCTGTGTGCGGGGTGATCTCGGCTCCGCTATTCTTGGCAACTTCGGGTGCGGGGATATTGTTGGTGGGAGCCGGGTTGATGGGTGCGACAGGTGCAGGTATTTGGGGCATGGCGCCTGCGTATTTGACCGAGCGGTTCCCGACTGCGGTTCGTGGGGTTGGGCCCGGTTTGTCATATCACCTGGGGGCGGCGGTTGGTTCGGTAACACCATATGTACTGGGGCAGCTGCAAGATGGCGGCATGACAACCGGTAATGCGATGATGTCATGTATTGTGATCTCAGGTCTGCTGGTGGCCGGCTTGATCTGGTTGGGTCCAGAGACGCGTGGTGTTAGCTTGGATGCTGGTGATCATGATTGAGCGAGGTCCAGGACGGACTGCTTCTGGACTTTGTAAGGAGGCGGCATGGAGAGGCAGGGATGGTTGATCGTGGCGGTGCTGATGGCCTCGATGATGGGCGGTGCGCTGTCAAATGCTTGGCTGACAGTGGGGTTAGGGGCGCAGGGGGGCGATGTGCTGACCGCATCTCAGGTCAATATTGTGGATTCAAGTGGCCGTTTGCGGGCAGTTATAGCCGGTGAGGATGAGCGAGGTCTGACGTCGCTGGCCTTCTACGGCCAGGATGGGGCCTTTCGTGGGGTTCTGGGTGCTGATGCTAACGGTGACCCGGTGTTGCAGTTCAATAATGCGGCCGGGTTCTCTAGACTTTCGGCAGGTGTCCAAGATGATAATGCCCTCGTCACTGTTGGTGATCAGGGTGCCGGACATGTGCTGGTAGGCTCATTGGGTGGCAGTCCGATAGTTGGATTGGCAGATATGCAACGGACGCCACTGCGTTTAACGTTAGGGCAAGGTGGGCAGCCTCAAGTAAGCCTGTTCAACGGTGCCGGACAGCGTAGTCTTGGTCTAGCTGTTGGAGCAGATGATGCACCATTTGTCTCTCTTTTCGATGGTGCGGGCGCGCAACGGGTCGCGATCGGTGCGGTAGAGGGTGCGACTCTCATCAACCTGGGAGATGGCATTCGCCCTCGGCTGGTCCTAGGGGTGGCTGATAATGGTTTGCCTAGTGTCGGCTTTTATGACGAGGAAGGGACGTTAGTCCGTTCGGTAGCAGCAGGCGAACAGTGAAAACTATGGTTTCTCAGGCCGCTGTTCAGAAATGTCGAATGGTGACGTGGGGTATGTAGGGAGGTCGTGGGTATGCCTGGGACGATGATTGAGTTTGGGAATACAGAGAACAGGAGTAACGGCTATCTTGCAGTGCCGAACTCCGGGGCCGGACCGGGAGTAGTCGTGTTGCAGGAGTGGTGGGGATTGGTTGACCATATCAAGGATGTTGCGGACCGCTTTGCCTCTGAGGGTTTCGTGGCTCTGGCGCCAGACCTGTATCATGGAGAAAGCACTACAAGTCCAGACGCAGCGGGAAAGCTGATGATGGCTCTCGATATATCGCAGGTTGAGCGCGACTTGGGTGGCGCTATCGATGCTCTTTTGGCAAGAGCTGAGGTGAGCACCACACAGGTCGGGACTGTAGGGTTCTGCATGGGAGGACAACTTTCGCTCTATGCAGCTTGCGAGAACGAGTCAGTTGGGGCCTGTGTGATGTTCTACGGGATTCATCCCAGAGTGAAGCCCAACTTGAAGGCTCTTACCGCTCCCGTATTGGGGTTCTTTGCTGAGCGCGATGAGTTTGTTCCGCCTGCCGCTGTCCGTCAGCTTGAATCCGAGCTCCGTGCGGTTGGAAAGAGCGCAGATTTCACGGTCTTTGAAGGAGTTGACCACGCCTTCTTTAACGATAGCCGCGCTGAGGTCTACCACGAGCAGCATGCAGATACTTGCTGGTCGAAGATGTTGGGATTCTACAATGAGTGTCTCCGCTAAGCAGTGGTTGTTTGGACTGCGTTCTTGGAAGTTGTTTATGCTCGCGGTGACTTTGTTTTTTATGGATCTTCTGGTTCCGGATCCGCTTCTGTTGGTCGATGAGAGTCTATTGGCATTCACTACGTTATTGTTATCGCAATGGAAATGACAGTGAGCGTGAAAGCTGATCGAGCAGCTCGGTATTTGAAGCAAAGAGGTCTTGTGGCCGGTGTGCTCGGGCTAGTGGTTGTGAGTAGTGTTGTGGGGATTGACGCATCAGGTGATGTGTCGGCGGAATGGACGGCCTTCGCACGGTACAAGGATGTGACAATTTATGACGGACATTTCAGAAAGTACAGCAAGCGCTTCTTTGGTGTAGGGTTTGACTGGCAGTTTTTCAAATCCCAGGCTGTGGCTGAGTCTAACTTGCGTGAGGATGTTCGTTCTGCAGCCGGGGCGGTTGGCCTGATGCAAATTATGCCAAGTACCTTTGAAGAGATTCGAAGCAAGAATCCTGCTATTACTGGCCCGATCGATCAGGTGCGTTGGAACATTGCTGCCGGTATTTGGTATAACCGCCAACAGTTTGTGGCCTGGGAGCCGGTGAGATCTTCTTACGAAAAGCTCAAGTTCATGCTGGGGTCTTACAATGCAGGTAGGACCAGCATCCTTAGGGCTCAAAACGTAGCTGTCGAGAATGGCTTGGATGGCACGGTCTGGGAATCAATTGTCATGGGGTTGCCTGAGGTTACGGGTGAGCGCAGTTCTGAAACTTTGTCCTATGTGGATCGTGTCTTCAATATTAGGGAGGCCATGCGGTAGTAACTATGGACTTGACGATCATCTTACTTAACTTTACCTATGCGGTCTTGGGAGCTGGTCTTACCATATTGTTCATGGTGGTGGCGTTCCGTGTCTTTGATCGACTGACGCCCTTTGACACTCATCAGGAATTAGCTAAAGGCAACATAGCGGTAGGTATCGTTTCGGGAGCCATTTTTGTTGCAGTGGGGATCGCGATGGGTTTGGTCATTGGTATGGGGCTAAATTGAGCGACCTTTTCCGGGAACTGGGTTCCAGGATTTTTATAACGACAGAGCAAGTGGTAGCACCGGGATTCTCTTAATAAAGAGAGTATTGTAAGGATTGCTGCGAGCCTGAATTCCTAAATGGCGAGCTTCATTTATGTTCACTCTAAGTTTAATGGTGGTGCTGCGGTTGTTCAGAAGCACTGCATCTCTTTCTTCACCCGTTTGGTGGTCATTTTGATTATCCGTTCTGGAGGGAAGCGGTATCCAGTGCGTGTTGATGAGCGTCGCTTGGGTGATGGCGTAAAATCCAGTCATGCCAGGTGATTCGTTCGGTCACAGTTTTCGTGTCACGACTGCCGGAGAATCGCATGGTCCGGGTTATGTGGTCATCGTCGACGGGTGCCCCCCTGGGGTGGTGTTGAGCGAGACAGACCTGGCGGTTGACTTGGCTAGACGGCGTCCAGGACAGAGCAGCATCGTTACCTCACGGGATGAACCAGATGAGGCAGAGATTCTATCCGGGGTATTTGAGGGGGTAACCACCGGCACCAGCATTGCGATCCTGATCCGAAACAGAGACCAGCGCAGCCGAGATTATGCGGACATTAAAGATAAATATCGACCGGGGCATGCTGATTTCACCTACGATGCAAAATACGGCATTCGTGACTATCGAGGCGGCGGACGGTCGAGTGCCCGCGAGACGAGTGTCCGTGTCGCGGCAGGGGTAGTTGCGAAGAAGTTGATTGCGTCCAGCTTTGGTGGTCGCGTGGTCGGCTATGTGCGTCAGGTTGGTAGCATAGTGGCTGAGGTGAAAGACCCAGCGGCGGTGACGCTCGAACAAGTGGAGCGACTGCCTGATGGAGAGGCAAACGTGATTCGTTGCCCTGATGTCGCGCGGGCAGCCGAGATGGTGGCGCTAATCGAGCAAGTGCGAGAAGCCCGAGATTCGATTGGAGGTGTGGCTGAGATTGTAGCCACCGGTGTGCCGCCTGGACTCGGTGAGCCGGTTTTTGACAAGCTGAAGGCAGATTTGGCGAAAGCGCTGTTTAGTTTGCCGGCTGTGCTTGGGGTTGAATATGGAATCGGCTTTGCTGCTGCTGTGCTGCGAGGTAGCGAGAATAATGATTTGTTCTATGCTGATGGAAGGGGAGGATCGGAGCTTCGTATTTCGACTCGTTCGAATCGTCACGGCGGAATGCTAGGTGGGATTTCGAGTGGCATGCCTATCGTGTTGCGGGCGGCGGTGAAACCGACGAGTAGTTTGCCCCAAGAACAGGAGACGGTGGATCGGAAGGGCGAAGCGGTGAAGGTCAGAACGAAGGGGCGCCACGATCCGTGCCTTCTGCCACGTTTTGTCCCGATGGCGGAGGCGATGGTTGCGATTGTCCTTGCTGACCATTGGTTGCGATGGAGTGCATCAGGCCGGACGACACGGGTGTCTGGCGAGGGAGAGTGAAAATGCGGAATATTGGGTTGGTGTTCGTCGCTGTTGCCTTGGGGAGCGTGCTTGCTGGTCCGGCGTTGCTGCAGGAGCCCCCGGCGCCACCGCGGCTCAGGGACCTCGCGCCTGTTGTCCCAGTGGCCTACGAGATGGTGCCCGGCTGGCCGCAACCGTTCGCCGAGAGTGGCTTTGCCTTCGGCGGTAATTCCGGGGTTGCGATCGACTCGCCGGATCGGATCATCGTGGCTCAGCGAGGTGAAACGCGGCTGCCAGACCCGTTACCGTCCGGGTTTGAGGGTTGGGCGGGCTCGATTGGTATCAACACGCTGCGGGAGACCGAGATGAGGGTGTTCCAGAACGTTATCTATGCGGTCAACCCTCAGGGTGAGGTGATTGAGGTTTGGGACCAGTGGGACCACTTATTCCAAGGGGCTGACGGACCCGGGCCGCATCGTGTCCGGATTAGTCCCTATGACCCGGAGCGGCGTGTGTGGGTCGTCGACGAGTCACAGCACCAGTTTTTCGTGTTTTCGAACGACGGCAGCGAGTTGTTGCACACATTCGGCGAGAAAGGCGTTCAGGGTAGCGACGAGACCCACCTGGCTGGTCCTCAGGATGTGGCGTTCACGCCAGACGGTCGGGTTTTGGTCGCCGACGGCTTTATCAATGGCCGGGTGATGATCCTGGATGCCGACTTGAACTACATCACCGAGTTCGGTGGCGAGGCCGGATCCGGGCGGGGCAGGTTCGATGTGGTGCACTCGATTGCCGTGGGTCCGAATGGGCGGATCTTTGTGGCTGACCGGAACAACCGGCGTGTTCAGGTGTTCAACGAGAGCACCCGCTCGACCTGGTATCACCCGAACATTTCACCGATCGGCACTTGGGTGGGCTTCGATCTCCCGCTTGACATCATCGTGAACGAGTACGAAGTGTGGGTCACCGATGTCGGTCCGGATGGTGCGAGCATCATGAAGTTCGATCTCAACGGCAACCCGCAAGCGATCCAGCAGCTGCCACGGGAAGGGTCGAGCCGATATACCGAGATGCACTCGTTCGCGGTGGACAGCAACGGGGTTCTCTACGGTGCCGACAACCAGCAGGGCCGCATCCAGAAGATGGTGCCGAAATCTGATGCTGATCCGACTTTGCTGATCGGACAGCCATACGTTGTCGCCCCAGCGGACCGCTGATTTGTAACAGAGTAAGAAGGAGCCTTGTTCAAGAGCGGGTTCTCTTCTGCTCGGCCTGCTAGGGCACAATCGTTTGCCGGCGTCAGTGGTGCAAGTCCTTGGGGCGCAAGTTCTGAGTCAGCTGATTCCGGATCGTCTTGTTCTGATGGTCGGTTGTTTCCTCAGAGGCCGTCTTTCGTCAGTGTCTCAAGGGTAGTACCCGCCTCTTTCAGAGGCTGGTACTACTGCGTGCGGATGCGGTCTACCCATTTCTCGTAATAGGGAAGTGTCTCTTTAAAGCCTCACCCGGCGTATACTTCCCGGATGCAGAAGATTACTGGTATTGCATTGGCATTTGCGGTTGTTGGTCTGACGATGGCTTCGTTAGCGGCGGCTCAGGGTGGAGCCGTGGAAGGGCAGTGGCCAACCTATGGAGGTGATCTTGGTCACACCCGCTATGCGCCACTGGACCAGATTACAGCAGAAAATTTTGCAGAGCTTGAGATAGCCTGGCGGTTCAAGACTGATAATTTAGGTCCGATACCGGAGTATCGGTTTCAATCGACCCCCCTGGTCATCGATGGCATGTTGTACTCCACGGGCGGATCTCGACGTGCCGTTGTAGCGCTCGATGCTGAGACCGGGGAACTGAAGTGGGTATACAGTTTGGATGAGGGTGCTCGCGGTGCAGCTTCCCCTCGTCAACTATCTGGACGAGGGTTGGCGTACTGGCCAGGAGATGATGAAGGCACAGGGGCTCGCATCGTCTATGTTACGCCAGGATACCGGTTAATGGCACTGGATGTGGCTACAGGTCGTCCGGTACCTACATTTGGAACAGAAGGTCTCGTTGATCTGAAGACTGATAACGATCAGCAAATTGATCCGACGACCGGAGAAGTTGGGCTGCACGCTACGCCAATTGTAGCGGGCGATGTGATTATCGTCGGTGCGGCTCACAGGACCGGAGGAAATCCACGCAGCAGGAGTAACGTCAAGGGCTATGTTCGAGGCTACGATGCTCGAACGGGTGAGCGCTTGTGGATCTTCCACACGATTCCCAGACCAGGTCAATTCGGGCGTGACACTTGGCTGAGCGACTCGGCGGTATATACCGGGAACACCGGTGTTTGGGGACAGATTTCGGTCGATGTGGAGTTGGGGCTAGTTTACCTGCCGATAGAGGCTGCGACCGGAGACTATTTTGGTGCCAATAGACCCGGTGACAATTTGTTTGCTGAGAGTTTGGTGGCTGTCGATCTCCACACCGGAGAACGGCGATGGCATTATCAGCTTGTGCATCATGGCATTTGGGATCATGACATCCCCTGTGCCCCGATTCTTCTAGACATCACTATCGATGGCGAAGTGGTGAAAGCGGTTGCCCAGCCAACTAAACAGGTTTTCTTGTATGTTTTCAATCGAGAGACCGGGGAGCCAATCTGGCCTATCGAGGAACAGCCAGTGCCTGCTGGTGACGTACCGGGGGAGTGGTACGCACCGACTCAACCGATTCCTACCCGTCCCCCCGCATATGATCGTCAAGGGGTTACCCTTGATGACCTGATCGATTTCACGCCAGAACTGCGGGCGGAGGCTGAGGAGCGTGCGTCTTACTATCGCCTTGGCCCTATATTTACACCCCCAACAGTGAGTCGACTCGAAGGCCCACTTGGCACTTTGACGGCTCCGGCCCAGGGGGGAGGGACGAACTGGCCTGGTGGGTCATATGATCCCGAGACCCAAATTCTCTATGTGTCGTCCAACAGTTCTCTAGGGTCGCTGGGTTTGATGCCTCCTTATCCGGGGCAGTCAGACATGGATTACATTCAGGGGAATGCCGTTACAGGACCGCGAACTAGTGGCGGGTCTGGTTCGTCAGCGGGTGGTGGCCGGAGCAGTTTTTCCGTACCCCCGAGGCCCAGGTTATCTCCCGAGATTCGACGCCGTGCTCAGTTGACCGTTCAGGGGCTTCCCCTGCTTAAACCACCCTACGGTGTCATTAGCGCTATCGATATGGCTCGTGGTGAGATTGCTTGGCAGATTCCCCATGGAGAGACGCCGGACCATATCCGGAACCATCCTGCGCTTGAAGGGCTTGATATCCCGCGCACCGGCCAGCCCGGGAGCGTCGGAACCCTCGTGACCCGTGCGCTTTTGATTGCTGGAGAGGCTCAGGCTCATACAAATGCTAGTGGGGACCGTGGGGCTATGCTTCGGGCTTATGACAAGTCCACTGGTGATGAGGTTGGGGCGGTCTGGCTGCCGGCACCACAGTCGGGTTCACCCATGACCTACATGCTCAATGATGTGCAGTATCTAGTGGTTGCTGTTAGCGGCGGTGGATATTCGGGAGAGTTGATAGCATTCAGGGTGCCAGAGGCGTGACTCTGAATCTAGAATTCTCGTTCGTACTCCCATCCGCTTTTTAGCATCCAGATGCGGTGACGAGGGCCTTTGCAATTGACAACTCCGTTTTGGTAGCCGCAGTCTTCTGCATAGAGGGCCACCCGACCGCCGTTGACTGGATGTAGGCGACCGAGAAGTTGCTCTCGGGGCCAGGTGTCGATGGTAGCCAATGCTGCAGAGACCGAGGACTGGTCGGCTAGGCGGGTGCTGAGTGCGAAAGTGGGATTTGCGAACTGGATCACTCCCTCGCGATGTGCGAGGAGGGCCGCTTCTGGCCGCCACCACCGGTGCTCGTGAATCTCGACTCCGTCTATCCGAATTCCGTCTAGGGTCATCGCAGCGGCGAAAAACCAGGTCGAGAATCTGATTGGGCTCGACTCTGGTGTCGTCCATTTGCAGATTGGGTGCAATGTGCCAGGATCCAGTTTGATACCAGCTTCTTCGTGTGCTTCGCGGGCGGCTGTATGTCTAGCGGTGGTCACCTCGTTTGTAGGTGCATCGAGCTGTACATCCTCTGGGTCGACTCTTCCCCCTGGAAACACCCAATAGCCACCCATGAACCGTAGGTCTGGGCTTCGCCGCAAATACAGGATCTCTGGACCGCTGCTGGTGTCTCGCAAGAGGATCACTGAAGCTGCCGGTTTTGGTTTAGTGTAGTTAGGCACGACAACAAGTGTATCTAGTTGGAGCGATTTCGGTAGGGACTGACTCCAGACCCGCTTGGTCAACCGTGCTACTCTGAATACCCATTGTGTCCTTTCTGCTGACCATGTCTCCGTCCGATATTGTTATTGTTGTCTTGTGTAGCGTCGTTGGTTTCACGCTTCAAGGGGCTGTTGGGTTTGGTATGGGGATCCTTAGTTCGCCCATTTTCGTCTTGATCGATCCGAGACTTGTCCCGGGGCCAGTGCTTGCGTCGACCATGGTGTTCACACTAGCGCAGACGGTTCGGGAACGTCGAGCCATCGATTTTAGTGGCTTACGATGGGCTGTCGCCGGAAGATTTATAGGAACGTTTCCGGCTGCTGCTCTCCTCGCTTTTTTGCCTACCGATCAACTGGGTCTGCTGTTTGGGGTTATTGTACTTTTCGCTGTCGGTCTCAGTGTATCCGGGCTGGATATTGTGCCGCGGCCACCTTCGCTGTTTGTGGCTGGACTGTTTTCGGGAATCATGGGTACGGTTGCCGCGGTCGGTGGGCCGCCGCTAGCGCTGCTCTATCAGCGTTCTTCTGGGGCGACGGTCCGTGGAACTTTGTCAAGTTTGTTCTTAGTTGGCACGGTAGTGTCGCTGTTTTCGTTAGTACCTGTAGGGCGTTATGGTTACGATGAGCTGTTGCTCACGGGCCTTTTGTTGCCAGGAGCTGTGTTTGGATTCCTAGTCTCTCGGCGATTTGTGTCACAGTTGGATAAAGGTTATACACGTCAGGCTGTCTTAACCGTTGCAACGTTTGCTGGCCTGGTTGTTATCTTTAGATACTTTTCGGCTTAGATTAAAATGGGTAATGAATTTACAATAGACCTCCGATATTGGTGGTTGGTGTCTAAATCTGAATCTAGGAATAGCTGAGGTGCAGACAGTTTTGTTAACGGCTGGTCGGAATATGGTCACTCGCGTTATTTGGGCTTTGGTAGGTTCTGCAATTCTGTGCGGCAGCGTTTCGGCCCAGAGCCTCCGAGGGAGCGCTTCTTCCCTTGATCGGCAGGTTCTCGAGGCCAGGCGGCACGATTACAGCTATCTGTCTGATCCTGGTGAAGTGCACCGGTTTGTGAACGCAGGGCTGCTGGTGCCCGTGAATGGAAACCAGAACTACAGTTTAAAGGATGTGTCGTTTCCATTCGCTCGTCCTGCTGTGCTGCTGTTTATTGAGCGCCTTGCTGCACAGTATCGACAAGCGTGTGGCCAGAGGTTGGTCGTGACCAGTCTCACCAGACCGCAGTCCCATCAACCGAGGAATGCGTCTACCCGTTCGGTGCATCCGACCGGTATGGCTCTCGATCTTCGTCGCCCTAGATCAACATGTCGAAGTTGGTTGGAACGGACGCTTCTCTCGCTTGAGCGACAGGCTGTTCTAGAGGCAACAGCTGAACGGAGGCCTCCTCACTACCATGTGGTTATCTTTCCAAAGCCCTATATGGCCTATGTGGATCGCCTTGAAAAGGGAACGCTAGTGACTGCCACGGCCCGAGTGCATGTTGTTCGCCGTGGTGAATCGCTTTGGCGAATTGCTAGGAGACATGGCTTGTCTGCAGGTTCGCTCCGTCAGTTGAATGGGCTCACTTCGTCTCGTATCCATCCCGGTCAGACTCTTCGGTTGCCTGCGCTGGATTGAAACATCGCTTTATCCCTTCTTTTCGGCAAGAACTCACTTCATGAGGTAGTTCTGGGAATCTCTGGCTGTGGCTAGAGCTGCCAGTTTACAATACCGGTATCGTTGGCGAGTAGGCGCATTATGGCGCCAGGTTTTCTGGAGTGACGAATGAGAGTACCGGTCAGTGTTTTAATCCAAGCCTTGGGAGTGGTTGTTGCGGTTGGGTCGGTGGGTGCGCAGGAGCTTCCGCGGTTGTCAGATGGGCGGCCAGACATGAATGGCATCTGGCAAGTAATCAACGAAGCGAACTACGACCTTGAGCCCCACATGGCACGTCATTCCATCCAACTACGAGAAGGTCCTCTGGGTCCACTCCCGGCTATCCCCACGCTACGTCTGGGTGCGGTCGGTGCGGTGCCAGGTAGTTTGGGCGTCATTGTTGGTGGAGGAAAGATTCCCTATACTCCGGACGCTCGAGCATTGAAAGAGGAGAATGCGGCAAATTGGATCGACCGTGACCCTGAGGTTAAGTGCTATATGCCAGGCGTACCACGGGCTACCTATATGCCGATGCCTTTTCAGATTGTCCAAAGTGAACGGGACGTGTTTATCGCCTATCAGTTTGCCGGTGCAGTGCGTGATATCTATATGGACAATCCTGGGCCTTCGCAAGTCGATTCATGGATGGGCTGGTCGGTGGGACATTGGGAGGAGGATACTCTCGTAGTTGATGTAAGTGGTCTCAGTGATCAGACTTGGTTCGATAGAGCAGGTAGCCACCACAGTTATCAACTCCACGTGGTGGAACGTTATACGATGGTTAGCCCGAACCACATAGCTTATGAGGCTACAATTGAGGATCCCCTGGTTCTCACTGAGCCTTTTACCATCAAGATGCCGTTGTATCGTCGGCTTGAGGAAAATGCAAGACTGATGGATTTTCGGTGTGTTGAGTTTGTGGAGGAGTTGATGTTTGGAGAGTGGCGCAGGAATCCACTGCCTCGATAGGCTAAGGAAGGAGACTAAAGACAATGGATAACAATTCTGCGAGACGTCTCGGCTTGGCGGTGCTCGGGTTGGTGCTGACTGCGGCAGCAACTGCGCAAACTCAGAATATTCCTCGCACTTCGAGTGGGCGACCCGATCTGTCAGGGACCTATGATGTTTCAACTCTAACACCGCTGCAGCGGCCTACTGAACTCGGAGACAAGATGTCGCTGACCGATGAGGAGGCTGCTGAAGTCGCCGAACAAGAGCGCCGACGGATGGAAAATCGGAATGCGCCTAGTGATCCGAATCGTGGTGCCCCGCCTCGGGGTGGGGATGGTTCTCAGGGTGCTGCCGGCAATGTCGGTGGCTACAACTCGTTCTGGATTGATCGCGGAACGGGTGCTTATCAGATCGATGGTGAGTGGCGGACGTCGATTCTTATCGATCCTCAAAATGGCCGGTACCCTCCGACGACAGAAGCTCGGCAGGAAGCCGTGAGAGCTGGGCTTGGGCGGCGTCCACAGAACGACGGCACGGCGTACTGGTTAGAGGCGGGACTTGATAATTCTGGTCCTTACGACAACATGGAGCAGAGGCCCTATGCGGAGCGCTGTATTCTCAGTTTCGGATCGACCTCTGGTCCCCCGATGTTACCAGCACTTTACAACAACCATAAGCGAATCGTGCAAGGTGAGGATACTGTTCTGATTCTTATCGAGATGGTGCACGACGCGCGCATTGTTCGGATGAATGCCGAGCATGACCCTCCAGAGATCAAGAAGTGGCTTGGTGATTCAATAGGATGGTGGGAAGGTGATACTTTGGTTGTTGAGACCACTAATTTTGTGGATCAGCCTGCATTCCGACAAGGTAGCGGAAATATGATGGTTACTGAACGTTTCCGAATGCAGGATGCCGAAACTTTAATCTACAGTTTCACAGTTGAAGATCCAACAGTCTGGACGGCTCCGTTCACTGGTGAGTATGCATGGCCTCGCAGTGATAACAAGGTATTCGAGTATGCCTGCCACGAGGCGAATTACGCGCTGGAGGGAATCATGAAAGGCGCCCGGTTGCTAGAAGCGGATTTCCGTGGGGAAGAGCCAGAGGGGGTCGTGAACCCGACCCGCTAATTTACGGAACCTTAGGGACAGACTACTGTTAACTGTTAGGAGAAGTGTGATGCGCAATGAAACTAACGTACTGTCTAGGCTTGGACTGCTAGCCGGCTGTCTATCGGCTGTACTCGTGTCCATAGGAATGGAGGTAGTAGCTCATCATGCCTTCGGTGCTGAATTCGACCCCAATAGGCCTGTTGTGCTACGTGGCCCTATAGTGAGAGTGGAATGGGTGAACCCTCACACTTGGATCCATGTGGAGGTTACTGGAGACGATGGAAGCAAGCAGGTCTGGATGGTTGAAGGTGGTACACCAAATACACTGCTACGACGTGGATTGACTAGAGACTCGATTCCTGTCGGTGCCCAGATTGTAGTTGATGGCTACCAGAGCAAGGACCGTAGTGCTCGAGCCAATGGGCGTGATGTGACCTTTGAGGATGGGCGGAAATTCTTTATGGGTTCCTCCGGTACTGGGGCCCCGCTTGATGGCAGAGATCCAACCGAGCGCGGTAGATAAAGGAAGGAAGACCTTCGTTCTGCCGAGCTGTTGTGGATCTCGTGATTCTGTTTTACGCCCGGGGATTCCCCGGGCGTTTTCATTCTGGGTGATGAAAACGGCTGTTCTAAACTGTTCTAGCCTGTCGTGTCTATAATCCGTCAAAGGTTCACGCCGACCGATGCGCTACTCTTGCTAGTTGTTACTATCTGGGGCAGCAATTTTTCCCTGGTCAAAGCATCACTCACGCAGATGTCGCCATTGGCATTCAGTGGGCTGCGGCTGGTCCTTGCGTGTGGCGTTCTGCTAGGTGCGGCTCGACTCTCTGGCTTTGGGCTTCCTCGTAGATCAGATTGGTGGCAGTTAGCGATCTTGGGTCTGTTGGGTCATTGTGGCTATCAGCTATTTTTCGTGCTCGGTTTGGCGCGGACTAGTGTGACTAACAGCTCGTTGATTCTTGGGTGTTTGCCCATCGTGGTTCTTTTGTTTAACAGTTTTAGTCGCCGAGGAGAGGCGGTCGGAACTTGGCAGTGGACTGGGACCGCGCTGGCCTTTTTGGGGCTTTATCTCGTGGTTGGGAACGGTGATGTGGCAGCCGGTGAGACTGCGCTTGGCGATGTATTCATGTTTCTTTCCATGTTTTGCTGGGGCTGGTACACGGTGGGCTCAAGACATCTCTTTCAACGCTACACGCCACTAGAGGTTACTGCGTCTACGACGGTAGTGGGGACGGTGGGCTTACTCCCTTTCGCGGGGCCATCGTTGATGAGACTTGATTGGACTGGGACAGCCTGGTGGGTTTGGCTAGCAGTCTTTATGTCTGGATTGCTAGCGTTATCATTGGCATATGTACTTTGGTATATCGGGGTACAGCGCTTGGGTAGTGCTCGTACGGCAATTTATTCAAACTTGGTGCCAATCGTTGCTATGAGCGTTGCGGCGATAGGGTTAGGTGAACCGATTGGGAAGGCTAAACTAGCTGGCGCGCTCTTGATATTGACGTCACTGGTACTAACTCGAATAGACGATCGGCGTGAGGTTGTGGCCTGAATAGGAAGGATGTGGTTCTGGCCAACGAAGCTAGGTGCTTGCTTAGTTCAGTGTTGTGGGTGATGAAGGCACTGCCAGAAACGATTGGAGGCCAGTCTACTGGCTCAAGGGTGTCCATGGCGTTGAACGGTTTGGCGTCGGGCGGTAGGATACCTAGGTTGATACAGGGCACGTCACCCCGTGATGCGGGGCTTGGGCATATGACGTTAGTCCACTACCAGGGGAGAGATGAATGGCTTGTCGACTATGTATAGCGATAGGGATAATTGGTATAGCGTTGGTGTTCGCGGCACCGGTAGCGGCTCAGCCGAATTCAACACTGCGGACGCCGCACGGAGATCCTGACATTCAAGGGGTTTTCACTTTTCGGACAATTACGCCATTTGAGCGGCCTGAAGCGTTAGGCGAAAAGACGACACTAACAGAAGAAGAGGCAGCGGTTTTTGAATCTTCAGAGCGTACCCGTTTAAATCGTGACCTTTATGATCCTGAGACGGGTGCACCTAGTGCCGGGTATCAATCTCGCGCCGAAGGTGGAGTGTTGTCTTACAATGAGTTTTGGTATGAGCGTGGGGTTGAACTGACCAGCGACAAGCGGACTTCGTTGGTCATTGACCCGCCAGACGGACGGCTACCTTGGCGAGAAGAGAGTCGGGCTGCTCGGGCGGTTAACCGGCTAAACTTGCGAAATGGTTTCGCGGATTCATACACCGACAGAAGTTTGGCAGACCGATGTATCATGGGGTTCAATTCAGGTCCCCCGATGTCTTCTGGAGCTTACAACAACAATGTACTCATCTTGCAGACGCCTGATTACGTTGTGATACAAAACGAGATGGTGCATAACGCTCGCATTATCCCAATTGATGGGCGTGAGCATGGCCCGCTAAGGCAGTGGGTTGGCGATTCTCGAGGGCATTGGGAAGGGGAGACCTTAGTGATCGAGACGACTAATTTTCTTCGCGAAACAGCCGCGCGTGGTTCGAGCGAAGACAGCCTGTTGATTGAGCGGTTTCGCCGGCTCGATTCTGACACGGTGATGTACGAATTTACCTTCGAAGACAAGAACAATTTCACTAGGCCATGGACGGCTGCTATGCCGCTACGGCGGACTGACGGTCCGTTGTTTGAGTATGCCTGTCATGAGGGTAATATCGGGATGCATGGCATCATGGCTGGAGCTCGTAACCTGGATACACAGGCCGTCGACAGCAGCCGCTAGCACTCGTGTGAGGACTGCCGGCATTTTCCGGCGGCCCTCTGTTCGTTGGTGACCCTACCTCCTCTGAACCGAGACTACTTCCCATGGAATGGAGCGCGTTCTCGGAGTTCCTTCGCGTCCAACTGCAGGAGCTTCTTGGTACCGAGCTGAACCAGGTGCGGTTCACGGATATCGGTATGACCTATTGGCTTTCGATGTCGCTGGGTCTGGTGCTGCTCGTGACCCTGATTCGGGTGTGGCTCATTCCTCAGAGACATCATCGGCTACATTCGGGTCATTTGATCGAGCAGCGCTTTCGTCGTGGGGCCTTGGGTCTTGGGTTCTACCATTTGCCAAAAGCCCTTTGGGCACTAGCTCTGTTGTTACTTTTTGTTGCTATGGCTGATCCGTACTTAACTTCCACTGAAGAGGTGGCTGGTGAGATGGAATCGCGCATCCGGATCGATCTAGTCGACACCTCGCTATCTATGGCATGGGAACTGCCTGGAACCGGGAAATCTAGGGCCCAGGTAGCACGAGAAGCCCATCTTCGATTTTTGGAGATGCGTCGGGAAAAGAACGATCGGGTCTCCTTGTGGTTGTTTTCCTCATTCCCGTACATGGTTGACGATTTTGTTGTTGACGACGAACTGTATTACTTCCAGGTGATGGACTCTCCTTATGCGATTGTCCGAATTTTGGCAGCGCAGTCAGGCACCCCGATTGACCAAATGTTTGTACCCCAAGATAAAGTTCGTATCATCGATAGTGAAGGCAATACCAATATCATCCGGGCACTGCAGTCGGTGTTGAAGCATTTTGACAGTGATGCCGCTCTCTTGTCGGCCGGGGCTGCTCCTCATCGGGCTGTGCTTATCGTGACTGATGCGGACGTTGACGAAATCCCGGAAGCCGAGTTTGTCGAACTGAGTCGGCGGAATATCGTTCCCTACATGATCTTCATTAATGCGGAAGATCCTGCACGAACATCGAACAGACCGAGGCCTGCCTTCGGAGGTCCAGTGGGTAACACTCAGGGACTCATCGAGATGATCCGGGCCTTTGGTGGAGATTATTTTGATGTGACTGATTCAGATGGACTTGCGCGGGCTTATGAAGCGATTGACGAAGCAGAGACCGTAGCGGTGGAATTGTCACATCGGGCGGTTCGTGTGCCAATTTTTCCAAGGTTCTTGTTGGTCAGTATTGCATTGCTTGTGGTGGGTATTCCTGCGGGGTTCATAACTGAATTATTGTGGGGCACACACCCCTGAGAAATTCTAAAGCTGGCCGGTAGCACCCTGGACGAGGTGCGCCTCAAAAAAGCAGAGTTGGGAGAGGTGAGATGATATCTCGAACTTCCCCCAATTCTGGCTCAGTGGGATTGTTAATCGTTTGCCAATTCGTAATTGGCTTCATGTTTGATCAGGGCAGCTTTGATGGTTGCAGCCCAAATCTTTGTGCCCTTCTGGTTCAGATGTAGACCGTCGTCGACGAAAATGTCATTCATAACCTTCCCATCATTTCTGAGAAACGGTGTTGCGACGTCGATATAGGCCAGGCGGGTGTCACTAGATACGATGTCTTGGTACAGGGTATTAGTCGCTTGGGCTTTATCCCAGACTTGCTCACGTGCGAGGCTTGGCTTCACTGACATGACGTATATCCGCGTGTCGGGAAGGGTTGCGTGAATCTTTGAAACGATTTGCTTGAGCTCACTCGCGATGGTCGCTGGAGGCACTCTGAACCTACCGGTGTCGTTGTCGCCCTCATAGATTACTACCGCTCTGGGTCGATATGGGATGATGAGGCGATCAACAAAATGTAGTACGTCCGCCATGGTGCTACCGCCGAAACCTCTGGGAATCACCGTCAGAGGTGCCAAATCTTCTTGCATAGAGGGATGCCATCGTCTGATGCTTGAGCTGCCGGTGATGACAATTGCCCCTGTGGGCGGCATCACCTTGCTGTCCTCGCGTTCGAATGCTTGAACTGAGTCCTCGAAGCGCGTGGGGTCAATAGTTTCTGTTCGCTGAGCCTGAACGGTAGCTGCGAACACAAAGCCGATGACCAAGGCAGTGACTGTTGCGACTGATAAATGACGTGCTGTCATCTCCATCTCCTCGTTGGCTATGCATCTTTAGGCCTAATATGAGCGTTGGTAGTAGGCGTGTCGATGGTTGTAAACATCAATAGAACCGAAGGCTTTTGCGAATTGTGTTTTCAGTTCGTCACGGAAATGTGGCGTGTTGTCAGAACAGTTCGAGAGTGGAAACCCACTCTAAGGAATGGACTACGCATTTCACGCATTGTATCGACGACCCAATGTCACTGTTATCAACAGTAACCATTAGAGAATGACTACCTCCCTAGGTAGTCTGCGTCACTTACGGGTCCCTGCCAGCTAGTCTGACCGCTGCCTATTGTAAGTTGGACCATGTGTTGGTCTGGAGAGGCCCCGTGCCAGTGCACCACCCCCGGTCCGGCGTAGTGAGGTTCGCCAGGCAGCATATCCTGCAGGGGCCCGCCGCGCACTTGGGTCCGACCCAGACCCGCTTCAGCCATGATCACCTGAAAGTTTCCATGGCTATGCCAGTTTGAGCGGGTACCTGGCTCGAACCGGAGACGCAACGCTCTAATGTCTGATGCGTCAGGGCGTGTCGGAGTGCCTCCAACAAAGTTGCTTTGAGCTGCGCTAGCGGATGTTGAAAGGTGTGATAGCGCCAAACTGCAGACTGCGCAGAGAATCAACACCGACAAGAGACCGAAGCGAATGTTCACCCGTCTTACCATATTGTGCCTCCTTGAATTCTCTACAAATACCGTATCACGCCTGCTCTCACCGAGTATGGGCGCTTGATGCTTGGTGCTTCCGGTGAACGGGATGTTCAAGGCAGAGCGTTAGAGGCTTGCTATTGGATGCAACATGCTTTGCTGAACGACTCCACCGGAATGATGTAGCCCTGGGGATGCGGCGTGGGAATGGTTAATTCGACCCACTGAGTGAAATCTTAGATAATTTCTGGGATGTACTTCTCTCGTGCTAGTCGCCAAAGGGAGGCGAGGAAAGCAGTTAATGGAATGGCAAGTACCACCCCAAGAATTCCCCCAAGCGCGGTACCCCAGAAGAAAATAGCTACGATAATCGCCATGAAGTGAAGTCCGGTTCGTTCGCCCATGATCTTAGGTGTCAGGAACCAGGCCTCGAACTGTTGGACAGCTAAGAACATGAGCAGCATGAGTAAGCAGGTTGTTAAACCTCCGTCAGTCTGAAAGAGGGCAACCGGAATGGCGATGGCAAGTCCGATGATACTGCCGAGGTAGGGGATGATATTGAGAAGCCCAAGCACGAGGCCAATGACAAAGCCATAGTGTAGTCCCACCAGGCTAAAGCCTGCCGAGAATAGTAATCCTTGCAGTCCGGCGATGATCAATTGTCCGCGAAAAAATGCAACGAGAATTCTTACGAATTCCTGTACTAGATAGACGACATCAGACCGGGTTTCTGATTTCAGAAACGGTAGCACCGTTTTGGTGTTAACGGTGAGGCTTGATGTTGTCAAGAAGTAGACAAAATAGACCGGAGCAATGATCCAGGAAAATAGTGTGCCGAGCCCTCGAGCTAGCCCAAGACCGGCTGTGGCGGCTCGGGTGCCGATAGTCTGAATCCAGCTGAATAGATAACCTTGCTGCGTCTCAAATGTTTGCTGGAGTTGTGTGGCGACAGCTGAACTGTCGATGACTGCTAGTAGCTGGTCTCCAAGCCAATTCCGTCCTTGAAGGATCCACCAACTTGATATGTTTGCTGCTAGTGCGCTCAATTGGTCAACTGCTAGTTGCCCAAAAAAATATAAGAACAGGCTAGTGGGAACAAGCCCTGACAGAAAAACGGTTACAACTGCGATGGGAAGCGGCAACTGTCCATTGAGGCGAAGCCAGTCATAGTAGGGACGAAATACCAATGCGGCAACCGCACCGACGGCGAGAGGTAGGAAGACATCGGAGAACGTCCGGAGAAAAAGAGCAGCCAGAATGGCTAGGATGCCGATACCTACTAGAATTACCAAAGCCGACACGGTTGTTATCGCGACGGCAATAGTCCGAGACTGTCGGTCAGTGAAGTTGAGGGCCATTAGAAAACTTCCAGTACAGTGGGCTCTGATCAAATCCTACACGAAGCTGACGATGGGGAGTGGCTGAAAGGGAGACCGTTGTCGAGGTAGTGCACTTGCAGTTGGGTCGCATGCCGTTCTTGTTCAAGCGATCATATGGCGTATTCCAAGTCGAAGCGATAGCGCGGAAGGGAAGGTTTCAGATGGAATGTCGATACCTCACTGTTTGTCTACTGCTTGCGGTCGCGGTGTGGATGCCGATAGAGGCGGCTTCTCAACCAACCAGTAGTCCAACACCAACACGAACGCCATGGGGTGATCCAGACCTGCAGGGAATTTGGAACAACGCTACTCTGACGCCACTGCAGCGGCCTGACGAAATGGTCGACTTGGAATTTCTTAGCGAGGAACAGGTGGCTAACATTGAGCAACAAACGGTAGGCCGGAATGCTCGGCTGTTGACTGCCCCAGCTCAGCGGACCCAGGCTGGTGGCAACGTGGGAGCTTACAACAATTTTTGGATGGAACGTGGGACGTCGGTGGTGCCTAGCCGACGGACGTCGCTGATCGTGGACCCGCCGAACGGCAAGTTGCCGCCCTTAACTCCGGAGGCCGATCGTCGGCTCAATTCTATGGAGTCGAGACGGATTGCTGATATGAGGGGAGGGCGAAGTCCGGTGGATTCTTGGGAGGCGCTCGATCTCGGTGACCGTTGTCTCTGGTATAGAGGGATTCCGTCTTTTCCAACCGGCTACAACAATAACTACCACATCGTACAAACCCCGCAGTTTGTAGCGATTCTCCAAGAACACATACATGATGTTCGGTTTATCCCATTGGACGGGCGTCCTCATGTTTCAGGCACTATAAGACAGTACGGAGGAGATTCTCGCGGTCGATGGGAGGGTGACACTTTGGTGGTCGAGACCACGAATTTCAACGACAAGGCTTTTATCAGGAACTTTAACGGACAGTTGAGCGAGGCCTTGCGCGTGGTTGAGCGTTTTAGCTGGGTGGATGCCGATACGCTCGGCTACGAATTCACAGTTGACGATTCGCAGACTTGGACTGCTGCTTGGAGTGGGTCCTTGCCGATGGCGCGTGTTTCTGGACCGATGTTTGAATATGCGTGTCACGAAGGCAATTATGGTTTGATGAATATGCTTGCTGGGTCTCGGGCGGCCGAAAGAGAGGGTTCGACAGGAAAAATTTTTGATTCCCGGTAGTATTCAATGAGCTAGGGTACGCAATCCTGTATTTTTTGTTGGATAGTTGGAGTAATGGGCCTTCATGTTGCCTGCCTAATAGCGAATTGATCCTCTCTGTCGGTGCTACTGGTCGTGGTCGGTATGTGGTCTGAATCCGCCACGAATAGCACCAGGAGCAGTATTCCCGAAATGGGCCTGAAAGCAAGGTGCTATGGGACGACTATTGGGCATGGACAGCCAGATACGTAACAGGTGTCTCTGTGTCTTGGAGCCAGGAACATCGGTAAAGGCAGATCGGCGGTGGAGGGTTGTCCAGTTGTTCAGCAGTAAGATGTCTCCGGGTTGCAGGTGAAGCTGGACATGGAATGACGGGTCTTCGGCGAGTGACTCAAGCGCGTCAAGGGCTTCGCGCTGGGTTGGGCTAAGGCTAGGGGCATTGGGCGATCGGTCTGCTCGGTCGATCAGGACCCTGAGGAAATGGGCTGCAAAGTGTCCGTTATGTTCTGAGAAGATGGGTAGCCGGCAGAAAGACAATGGATTGCCGGTGTCGACGGTATGACGCAGGTAGGGAAATGGTTCACAGAGGATGGTTAGCAGGTCTGGTTGATTTTTCCGCAGGTGCTCATACAGGCTCACTGAGCTGACGATGTAGGTGTTGCCACCTTGGTTAGCCTGGTGGAGACAGGCGAAAGCGATGACATCGCACCGATCGGTATGAAAGCTCAAGCGTTCCCGAGATGCTGGGCCTCGGAAACGTGGGTCGTTTGGAGTGTAGCCCCGGTCTCGTACATGGAAGAGCCTCTCCCCGTCAGCACTTTGACATAGCGGAACACCAAGTTCCAGAGCGATCGCCCAGAAGGCACTGGTGCTTCGCTGCTCTCCCCATTCCTTGACAGGTAATCCCTTGGCCAATACGACGCCACTCCCATCTTCGAGTGCCATTTGCCACGCACAGAGCCGCTGCTTTAGGGCCGACAACCGCACATCAGCCCGCTGGGTGTCTTGTAGCCCTGCCCCGATAGAATCAGCGATGAATTTGAGTTCAGTTAACTCTGCAGGCTGGAGCCTGACGTTCCATTCTTTGCTGGCGAACAGTTCTGACCCACGCCATGTGGCTGACAAGTTGGCAAACGAACGCATCTTCATCAACAAAGCCGATAGTAACTTTTACCTTGCAGTAGTAGCTCTAGAACCGCAATAGGCGAGTGACCTTCACGACAAAAGCTCGATTCTCGAGGACAGGGTAGCGCGGAGTGAGGGTATCGCGCTCGTCGGTGTAGACGACAAAAAGCTCACTGCCAGGTTGGTATTCCCACCGGAAGCGAATATTCGTGCTCAGTGACTCAGCGCTCGAGTTGTACTGCACGATGGCTGCGGTGAACATCCGAGGTGACAGAGTGTAGGTCGACCGCACCGCGACGAGCCTCGTCAGGAACTTTCCCTGAGGAAGGTTGATCCAGTTGAATGAGACCGATGGTTCAAAGCTCAACGTTGACGTGAGTACTGCCCGACCGTTGGTATATCCCAGGCTAGTTCGACTGCCGCCAAAAAATCCACCACGATCAAACGTTAACCCTCCGGATATTGGGCGATTATTTGCTATCGCGTACACGACACGTTTGTTGAGGAATGAGTAGCCTCCAACGGGAATCGCAATGTTGGGAGTGATTTGAAATGGGGCCTTCAAGTACTCGAAGTTGTCGGTCGCTCCTATGAACATCCGGTCCCCGTTTTCGAATTCGGTCGCGAATAATCCCTGTTGGATTCTTGTGACGAGTAATCCTGCTCCATCTACGGTGTAGTCGATACTCCCTTCCCACAGGAACCTCCGAACCATATCGAGTGAACGAGGGCGCGGTGTTACGCGAAACGACGCAAAATTTCTGTGGAAGTCATTACGGCGCACAAATCCAACTTCTGGGTTGAAATTCTTCCCGACAGACAGGTGGTCGGCCGTCATTCCCCATTTCTCTCCGCTGTAATCAAGTTGTGTCTCGTAGCTCAAGTCATCACTTCGGTAGTGGGAGGTTTCACTTCTTGCCAAGTAGGAGTTGATTCTCAAGTTGTCATAGAAGCGAAAATCACCGTCGACTCCATAAACTTGATTACTACCGTTCTGGTCTATGGAGACAGACCTTCCCGTAAAAAGGGTGCCAATCGAACTTCGTCTCAGTACGTCTCGTTTGAGCCGAACTACCGAGAAATTCGTCGGTATTGTTCCCGTGCGTGCTTCGGTGCCGGTCTGAACATTGAGTAGCCCGACGCTATAAGCACCAGTCTTGCCCGTGAGGCGGCCGCCACCTCGAATAGGCACGGTTTGTCCTTGGTTTAATCCGATGCGCCGGCTGAAAAATAACACCGGCGTGACGGTCCCGTACCGTTCCCCCTTGAACCAATAGGTGCTCGCCATGGGTCCAGAAAGCCGCCCAGGTCCAAAATCAAACAGGCCTTGTCCTTCGAGGAAAAATTCCCGCTTCTCTGGGAAGAAGAGACTAAATCTAGTCAAATTGACCTGCTGTTCGTCCACCTCTACTTGGGCAAAGTCGGTGTTATACGTGAAATCTGCGGTCAATCCTTGAGTGATGCCGTATTTAATATCCACGCCGGTGTCGGCTCCAATTTTAGTCGAGGCCGGATTGGTGGAGCGGAAATCTGTTGTGGCATCGGAAATTGCATATGGCTTGATCTCGAACCGACCTGCAGATTCAGGAACCTCGAGATCGACTAGGGTTGCTGCTAGAGAAAATGCGTAAACGGCAGAATAAGAGAGGGCTGCTGGCATAGGTGTGAGGAACGAGATCTCGTTCTTGGAAGCCACGCGCCGTTGAACATTAATTCCCCAAACTTGAGCTGCTCCTGCGCGGTAGCGCAGCGTCTTAAATGGGATGGCCATTTCGATGGTCCATCCTTGATCGAAATATGCCGTTCTCACATCCCAAACACCGTTCCAATCTCTATTGGAATTGCGTTCGCCGACGATCGTTCCATCGAATAGGCCACCCATGGCATTTGTCTTAAATTCAAACCCATTACGTCGGTCGTAGAACGTATCCAACAAGATTGATATTGTGTCATTGCCGAAAACGCCTTGGCCGTCACGCTGCATCTCGTTTGCGACGATCTGGTCCGGGTACTCACTCCAGCAGCGTACCGCAAAGTAAACCGTGTCGGCATCGAACAAAACCCACAGTTCGGTTTGGTCCGTAGCGGGCACTCCCTCGTCCGGTTCTTGTTGGAGGAAGCCAGTAGCGGGGTTGAAGTCGCGATAGACCGCCTCATCCAATATTCCATCAAATTGGAGAGGTTCTGGTAAGGCGATGGCTCGTACTGTCATGTCGACCTGAGATGCGGGAGAGGTGCCGCCAATTGAGGGTGACGTTGGGACACGGTCACGACTCGCTGCCACAGCGTTGAGACTGCTGGGCGGCCTAGGGGGTGCCATTTGTCCTTCAGTGGGCCCGCGTTGAGGTCTGTTCGTTGTTTCTGTGAGAGGGGATGTACTGAGCGAAGCGATGGTGGATAGGGAGTGTGCCAGGTATGCAGTGAGCTTGTCTTGCAGGGTGAAGAGGTCCGATAGGTTGCCGTCGAGTTTTACAGCATCTACTATTGTTCCTGTTGAGATTTCGACGAGTTCAGCTGTGATACGAAGGTGAGCGTTAACGTGCTGATATCCTCCCCGAATGAGCCAGTTGTTCCCTGTTCGATCCGATTGGGTATCAAGGCGAAGGTCGACCACGAGAGCCTCTGTGATGCCAACGCTAAGCCACGCATCCGACGGTTCGGCAGTGATGTTTATGAACGGTGCAACAGTCACCGACCGATTAATTTGAGAAAAGCCAAGCGACGGGTTCTCTTGAGCAACGACATGCGTTTGAGAGAGGTGAACCAAGCAGACCACTACCCATGTCGAAGGGATTAAGGTTCGGGCCGTCTTCATAACTCTTGGCAAAAGGCTCAGAACAAGGTGTAGAAGGAACCGGTAGATTCTACAACGCCTTTATGCTTCACCAAGCTTCTGAATCAATTTCGCGACTATTGAGAGGTTTTTTGCTGGTAGTCAAGTTTGGCTCTCTGGTTTCATTGCTATCTACTCAGAGTTAAGCTTGACTCCAGTATATCTGGGCGGCACGATCCGTAGGATGGAACAGATGAAAGTACTGAAATGGATGATTTGGTTGGCCGTGTTCAATCTCACCCAGGGACTGGGTGTAGAGGTTGTCGTTGCTGATGACTGGGAACAGTGGCGAGGGGCTGACCGACTCGGGATTTGGCATGAAGACGGTATCGTCGATCAGTTTCCTGATCGCGGACTTACTGTCAAGTGGAGAACGCCAGTTCGCTCAGGCTACTCGGGCCCAGCTGTGGCAGATGGGCGAGTATTTGTGCTGGACTGGTTAGAGGATCCAGAGTCCCGGACTCTCGACGGGACGGAGCGGGCTGTGGCACTTGACGAGGAAACCGGAACGGTGCTTTGGACTCATGAGTGGCCGACGACATACCGAATGCTGATGGCCTCTTATGCGGTCGGTCCCCGTGCCACCCCGACGGTGGATGAAGACCGCGTCTATGTGGTTGGTGCTACTGGGCGTCTGTTTTGCTTGAATGTCCAGACGGGATCTGTGATTTGGAGTAAGGATTTCGTCACGGAATATGGAACCAGTATCCCGACTTGGGGTACCGCGAGCGCTCCACTCGTGGATGGCGATAAATTGATCACTGTCGTTGGTGGTGAGCCTGATGCATTGGTTGTGGCATTCGATAAGCGAACTGGGGCGGAAATCTGGCGTGCGGTTGAGGTGGTCGGGGAAATGGGATACGGACAACCCGTCATTTACCAGGCCGGTGGTGTTCGTCAATTGATTGTGTGGCATGCGAACGCGCTTGTGTCGCTCGACCCAGAGACTGGTGGTCTCTACTGGGAGCAAGAGTGGGAAGTGGGTGCGGGTATGTCGGTAGCAACGCCGGTGAAGAGTGGTGATTACCTGTTGGTCACGCAGTTTTACAACGGTTCGATGATGATGCGACTGAACCAGGACCGCCCGGCGGCGTCCATGCTTTGGCAGGGTAGCAGCAGAAGTGAATTGCCTGATCAGACCGATGGATTGCACTCCCTTATTACGACCCCGCTCATCATTGGCGATTATGTCTACGGGGTGGGTAGTTACGGGGAACTACGCAGTCTGGATGCTCGCACGGGTGAGCGGCGTTGGATGAGTGATCAAATGACGGCACAGACGCGTTGGGGAGCCGCATTCTTGGTACGCCACCGTGACCGCTACTTCGTGAATAATGATGACGGATATTTGATGATTGCCCGTTTTACCCCTGAGGGTTATGTGGAACTGGATCGGACGCGGCTTGTCGTGCCCGATGGGAGCTCTGGGGCGGCTGATCGAGGACGAGCTCGGTTTGAACGGCCAATCAACTGGTCACATCCAGCATATGCGAACAGGCATATCGTGCACCGGACTAATACAGAAATCATCCGAGTCTCTCTTGATGCGAATGATTATTGAGTTGGTTGGACCTGCTCTTGGTGTTGCTTGGGTAGGGAGGATGTCGGGAATGCGTCAAGATCTTGTTACGGCTGGGTTGATGGGATTGTTGTTGGTGGGATGTGGAGACCGTACTCCTCCTCGCTTGGATGAGTTTGCGATTACCCCTCCTAACGAACAGGCTCCGCTGGCAGCTGTGTTGTCCCTGACCGCCAACGAACCAGTTGCTGTGAGGGTTGATGTGTCCGGTGTTTCAGGTGGGATGACAGATGCCAGGGAGGTAGTCTTCAAGACCTTTCACCAGGTTTTGGTGTCTGGACTCGTTCCTGATTCGACACATCGGGTCACAGTCACAGCTGAAGATCGAGCAGGCAATCTGGTAAGTACCGAACCTGTCACCATTACCACGGTTCCGCTGCCAGAGGTTTTCCCAACTCTTGATGTCAGGGTCAGTGATCCAGATCGGATGGAGCCCGGCTTAACTATATTTCCGGTGTATCGCTGGCCCGATGGAGGGAGCATCGACCAGCAAGCTGGGCTGATTGTGGCGCTCGATGCTCAAGGACGTGTTGTGTGGTACTTCCAAGCAGAACACAGCATAGGCGATGTGATTCAGCTCAGAAATGGCAACTTGCTTTATAGCACTACGGTTGATGGAGTTCGAGGACGCTTTGTCGAGATAGACGCCTTGGGCCGGACTGTAGCGAGTTGGCACTCACGTTCACTGGAAGAGGCTGGGTTAGACAGTAGTATTCTTGTTGATGTTGATTCCTTTCATCATGAAATGATTGAGCTCCCTAGCGGAAGCTTGATAACTCTTAGTACTGAGGTTCGAACTTTCGACGATTATCCGTCTAGCGACGAAGATCCTGATGCTCTCAGAGGCACGCAGGATGTCGTGGGGGATGTCATTGTTGAGTTCAATCGTGAGGGGATTGTGGAACGTACAACGTCGTTGTTCGATGTTGTGGATCCCTATCGGTTAGGCTATGACTCCTTGGGTCTTGGTTTCTGGCGTGTGACATACCAGGCGCTTATGGAAGATGAACCGGAACTTGCGGATTGGGCGCACGCAAATTCTCTCGTCTATGATCCCGGTAGTGACAGTTACATCATTGGGTTACGCCACCAAGATGCCCTCGTGAAACTGAAGCGGGAGGCTCCAGCGATTAACTGGATACTTGGCCCTCACAGTGGGTGGCGTGAACCTTGGGTCAGTCGACTGTTGAGTCCAACGGAAGGGACTGAGTGGGCCTACCACAGTCACGGCGTTGACCTTACGCCCCAAGGGACGTTTTTGCTGTTTGACAATGGGAATAATCGGGCGAGTGCTTTTGAAGAACGGATACCCGCAGAGGATGCTTACAGCCGGATCGTCGAATTTCAAATAGACGAAGCCGCAATGGAGGCAAATGAGGTTTGGAGTTATAAGGGCATGGTCGGAGAAGGTTTCTATTCCAGCTTCTTGAGTGATGCTGACTGGTTGCCCACAACCGGCAATATTCTGGTCGACGACGGAGCGCGTACTAGGTTGGTTGAAAATGGAGATGGGGAAACCACTGACCACAATTGGGCAAGAATTTTTGAGTTGACTCATACCACTCCGGCCGAGGTGGTGTTTGAGGTGGTGATTGATAGTGAGCCTCCGACTGGTTGGCGTGTCTATCGTGCACAGAGAATAAGCGAGTTGCAGGCCCCTTCAGGTGATCTGGAGAAATAGGAGTGAGTGGGTAGAGGCTGTAGAGGAACGGACGCTGAGAACCGTGATCAACAAAACCTAATTCCTATTGAGACCTCATGTGGCCTTCTGGTGCCACTTCCAGGTTTTTTGTCTATGCCAAGACCTTGGCCCATGGAAATGGGGGATTTGTTTCCAGACATGAATACCGCGTGTTGGTGGGCGCTTGTTTGGGAGCGCACCCCTCCTGGAGCATTGTCCAATAAGCACATATGAAGCAGTTGCAAGAGGGCATGAATTTCGAATCGTCTCGGCCCCTGGAATCCCGCCAAACTCAGTCGGATGACCAGGTGTTCGTGTTCAGTCGGTCGCATAGGGTTGTGGCAGCTGGCCTCTTCTTGTTCTCGCTCATCTTCAACCTTCTGAACTATGGCCTTGTGGACGATCACTTTGATCGGATATCGCGAGGCCGACAGATTGCCAAATACGGAGAACTGCCATTTAAAGATTTTTTTGACCCTGGTTACTTTTTAACATTGTTTAGTTCTGCTGGGGTTCAAACTCTGTTTGGGGACAGCTTGGTTGGGGAGGCTCTACTCAACGGGGTGGGGTTTTCCGTTGGCTTTGCTCTGACCTTCTTGATGTTGGTTCGAACCACGACGTCACTGCCGGTGGCTGGAGTGGTGACCGTGCTAGTGATGTTAGCTGGCCCACGTTTTTATGACTATGACAAGGTCTTGTTTTATCCGCTGGGTGTCTTTTTGTGTTGGCGTTATTTCGATCGCACCTCTGTGTGGAATCTGGTAACTCTTGCCCTCGCCACCACCTGTGCGTTCTGGTTT
>Ga0310344_10000289_pt1 | contig 40918 bp, 37 predicted proteins | sample HC15DNA20200_MG_FD_203801 | JGI IMG/M metagenome (GOLD analysis project Ga0310344, IMG submission 203801) | Marine microbial communities from station ALOHA, North Pacific Subtropical Gyre - HC15-DNA-20-200_MG | ecosystem: Environmental > Aquatic > Marine > Oceanic | place: Pacific Ocean: North...
CTACCGGAACTCGAGGGACGTCTCGATGGGTTCGCGATGCGCGTGCCCACGATTAACGTATCGGTCGTCGATCTCACTTTTACGGCCGGACGTGAAACGACAATCGAGGAGATAGATGGGGCTGTTCATGCGGCGAGCGAAGGGGAGTTGAAGGGTGTTCTGGCTTACTGCGAGGAGCCGTTGGTATCTATCGACTTCAATCACAATCCGGCATCCTCGGTTTACGATGCCGGGCTAACGAAGATACTCGAAGGGAAGCTCGTAAAGGTCTGCGCATGGTATGACAATGAGTGGGGGTTCTCTAATCGCATGCTCGACACGACGATCGCTTTGGCCAACACAGCATAGTTGGTTGTAGAACTATATTGCTAGCCGTCAAGCACATGAATGAGTTGGTGCTCGAGAGGCAGTGGGTGCTTATTAGAGAGGACCTGAACGTGCCGATTAGTGACGGTAAGGTGGCGAATAATAAGCGGCTCAGAGCCGCCTTGCCCACAATCGAATACGCACTTCAAAGAGACGCTCGCGTGGTACTACTCTCGCATCTAGGTCGGCCTCAAGAAGGTTTGTACGATACAAAATTGTCGCTGGAGCCGGTAGCGGATGAGCTTTCAGAAATGCTTGGTAGGCCGGTCCCTCTTGCCCGCGATTGGTTGGACGGGCTCGACGTCGCACCGGGTAGTGTGGTGCTCTGTGAAAATGTACGCTTCGAGGTTGGTGAAAACAAAAATGACGATAGGCTGGCGCGTCGGATTGCGGCGTTATGTGATATCTATGTCATGGATGCTTTCGGTACGGCCCACCGCGAAGACGCAAGCACGTATGGGGTCGGGTGGCACGCGCCCATCGTTTGCGCAGGTCCTCTGCTCGTAAACGAGGTGGAGGCGCTGGAGAGGGTGTTGGAAAACCTTGCGCGGCCCGTTGTAGCCATCATCGGCGGTTCAAAAATCTCTACTAAGTTTGAAGTGCTGAGTTCTCTAGCATCTTCAGTTGATGAGTTGATTGTCGGCGGTGGTATTGCAAATACTCTCCTCGCGGCAGCGGGGGTAAACGTCGGTGAGTCGGTGCAGGAAGTTCAGATGCGCCATTTGGCATCCCAATTGCTGGATGGGAAATTCGGTGACGCTATTGTGCCGCTACCTACGGACGTGGTGGTCGGCAAGTCACTAGATGTGGAAGCGCGTGGTGAGATCAAATGGACGGCTGATGTTGTCGGTGGCGAGATGATTCTCGATATCGGCCCGGATACGGCGCTCACTTATGCAGAGCGGCTCGGTAATGCTGGCACGATTCTCTGGAATGGGCCGGTCGGCGTATTTGAATGTCCCGAATTTGCGGAGGGAACGCGGAGTGTCGCGCGAGCCGTGGCCGCGAGTAAAGCGTTCTCGATTGCAGGTGGCGGAGATACCCTGGCAGCGATTGAGCGGTTCGATGTGATGGACGATATCTCACTTGTCTCGACAGGCGGCGGCGCATTGCTGGAATTTTTCACGGGTAAAAAGTTGCCTGCTTTAGAAATGTTGGGGGCGCGTGCCTGATACGACTGCTGTATTACCCAATCTCGCCGTGGTTGGGGTACGGTCTGCATTAGGCGCTTTCCGCTGCGCGATTGAAGCTGCCTCTCCTCAGCGCTGTTTAACTGCACCCCATATTCCAGATGGGGACCTGGTGGTTCTCGGCACGGGGAAAGCGGCCGTTGCGATGGCAATTGTCGTCAACGAGTATGCGTCGGGACAAGTAAGCGGGTTAGTCGTGACCCGCTACGGTCACGGGCTGCTCCCCGAGGAGACGGCGGGGCAGATCGAGATAATGGAAGCAGGGCACCCGCTCCCAGACGATGAGAGTGCGGTAGCAGGGCAGCGGCTCCTGGAGTTTGCAGAGAAACTTGGGTCGGATAATACGCTGGTGTTCCTTGTTTCAGGAGGCGGTTCCGCACTCTCGATCGCCCCTCTCGGCGCTGTCACCTTGGAACAAAAGCGGTCTGCTACGGATTATCTAATGCGCGTTGGCGCCGATATTCGCGATATCAACTGTGTGCGCAGGCATTTATCTGCGCTAAAAGGCGGACGACTAGCACAGGCAGCTCATCCCGCTCGTGTGACAACTCTTGCAATCTCTGATGTGCCGGGTGATGTGATTAGCGATATCGCTTCTGGGCCAACGATTCCAGACAATTCGACAGCCATACAGGCAGCGGAAATTCTGACTCGGCACGACTATCCTAGGCGGGATGAGCTCGCGGCTGTATTGATGGATTCGCGTTATAGCTCGCCTGATCCCGAGGACACGGCATTCACGCTTGATTCGGCTGAGATAATTGCATCCTCGCGAATCTCTTTGGATGCTGCGCAAGATGAACTTGAGTCCGCTGGCTACGCCGTTCACCGACTGGGCGATCATCTCACTGATATCGCTCGCGATCTGGGGCGCGTGCATGCGAGGCTGGCTATAGAGTTTGCGAATACTAATCTCCCAGTGGCGATACTCTCCGGAGGTGAGACGCGGGTAGTGGTTGGTGGAAAGGCAGGACAAGGAGGGCGTAATCTAGAATATCTTGCCGGACTTGCACTTCAGCTGGATGGTCATGAGAACATCGTCGCGATAGCTGCTGACACCGATGGAATTGACGGTAACGCGGATCATGCCGGTGCTATTGTTACACCAGCCACGTTAGCTCTCGGTAGAGAATCCGGCTTGGATCTTGCCGACTTGCTTAATCAGAATGACACGTATCGTTATTTTCAAGCGTGTAAACTTCTACTCGTAACTGGACCAACGAGAACCAACGTTAACGATTTTCGTTTGATCCTCATCAACCCCTTGCATGAAGTTGATTCTAATGGTTGCTGAAGTATACGCGGCCCTCAGAAAGTCTTTTTGCCTGCTAGTTTGCTGCGTTTTCGCTCGCTCGAGGGGGGGATCTTCATTCCTTCCCTGTATTTGGCGACGGTTCTGCGTGCAACATGAATTCCTGCGCCAGAGAGGGCTTTCGCAATCTGATTGTCGCTCAAAGGTCTCTCGGGCCTCTCTTCACCGATAAACTTACGAATCTTTGAGCGCACGGCTGTTGAGGATAGTTCGCCATCTTTGCTAGTGAGATGACTCGAGAAGAAATAGCGGAACTCGAATATACCGCGCGGCGTATGCATGTATTTGTTAGTGGTTACACGGGAGACAGTGGATTCGTGCATTTCAATCGACTCTGAGATGTCTTTTAATATCATCGGACGCATGTGTTCATCGCCGTGTTCCAGAAACTCTACTTGGCGATCCACTATGGTTTTGGCTACCTTGAGCAGCGTTTTGTTACGAATTTCGAGGCTGCGAATAAACCAACGGGCCTCTTGCAACTGGGTCCTAAGATCATCGTATTCGTCATTGCGTCCGAGATATCCTACATAGGACTCGTTTATCCTGAGTTGCGGCGAAATTGAATTATTAATTTCCACAAGCCATGTGCCGTCGGTCGGTCGTACATAAACGTCTGGCACGATATATTCGGCTGCCTCTGCGTTTATAGATGAACCAGGGCGTGGATGGCACGAGCGTACGAGCGCCAATGCGTCGTTGAGTTCCTCATCGCTAGTGTCTAGCTGTCGCTTGAGCGCAGCGAACTTATGTTTTGCGACCAGCTCCAAGTATTTTTGAGCGATCTTAACCGCGAGCACGAGCCCTGGCGTGTCCGGATCGAGGTGTCGAAGCTGCAGTAACAAGCATTCACTGGGTGATCTAGCTCCCACACCAACAGGGTCCAACCGTTGAACAATCTCTAGGACAGTTTTTATTTCTTCAGCTGTTACGTCGATATCAGGAGCTAGCGTTGCCTGGATAGCCTCGATTTCCTCTGTTAAATAGCCATCTTCACTGATGCCATCAACGATGCCCTGTCCGATTGCGGTTGCGCGGGCATCCAAGTTCTCTATATCTAACTGCCAGAGTAGGTGATCTTTGAGCGAACCCACGGAATAGTCAGCGAAGTCTTTCTGATTTTTTGGATCATTGGACGCTAGTGATTCTAATGGTCTAATTCTTTGAGTGTCTCTCCATTCTGACTCATTGATGCCAGTGTCGGTGGTCTCATCTACCTCCAACATTACGTTTTCTTCGAGCACCACCTGAATCTGGGTTTGCAGATCCATGATCGGGAGCTGCAATAGTCGAATAGCCTGCTGCAGTTGCGGTGTCATCGTCAACTGCTGAGATAGCTGAGGCTGTAGAGAAGGTTTTAACATTCTTCGGCCCGGAGCTTAAAGCGAGAAACCCTCCCCAAGGTAGACTTCGCGTACATTCTGATTTGAAAGAATTTCGTCTGGGTTTCCCGAGGCCATTAGCCCCCCTTCATTGAGAATGTAAGCGCGCTCGCAGATTCCAAGTGTCTCGCGCACATTGTGATCGGTTATCAATACTCCGATACTGCGCTGGGCTAGGTGTTGAATAATGCGTTGGATATCGATCACTGAGATAGGGTCTACACCGGCAAATGGCTCGTCGAGGAGAATAAATTGCGGTTCAGCTGCCAGTGCTCGCGCGATTTCTACTCGCCGCCGCTCTCCACCAGAGAGTGATAACCCAAGGCTATTTCTGACATGGGTTATGTGCAGCTCCTCCAGCAGTTCCTCTAGCAGATTCTGTCGATCTACACGGTTGAGGTCGCGACGTGTTTGTAGGATAGAGCGAATATTGTCCGCGACCGTCAACTTGCTAAAAATCGACGCTTCCTGTGGAAGATAACCTAACCCGCGACGCGCGCGCTGGTGTACTGGTAGATCCGTAATGTCCTTATCATTTAGCACGATTCGTCCCTGGTCGCACCGAATGAGTCCTACAATCATATAGAAAGCTGTGGTTTTGCCTGCGCCGTTGGGACCGAGAAGCCCGACGATCTCGCTGTTGTTAATGGAGATCGATAGGTCTCTGACTACTTCACGTGAGCGGTAGCGCTTAGCGATCTGGAGCGCCTCCAGTTTGTTCATTGCAGCGGCGAGGGTTCCGGCGTAACGCCGTCGGCCGGAGGGACGATGGTAATAAAGAGAGGGGTACCGCACTCGGAGGAGCCAGACGTGAGTTTCTCTTGGTCGAGATTGTAGATTAGATCGCAGCCAGAAATGTCATTCGATCCTTCGCTGAGCCGCGCCTCTTTGGTCATGCGTAGCGTGTTGTCCTCTTTGTGATAGCTCAACAGATTTGCGCTACCGCGTATCGGTTGCATACGCGAGTCACTTAGATCTTCAAATTCGGCTGGGTTGCCTTGCAGATTTACGACCACGAGTTTGTGAGCTTCAAAAGTAAGGTCTGCACTACTTGCCACAATATTTGTAGATCCGACTGAGATTCTAACGTTGCCGTCAAATCGCCACTCGCTTCTATCGAAGTCAAGTCCCGACGCTACGGCCTCGTCGGACCGAATCACTATGTCTCCCTGAGTGATCTGAAGACCCTGAAATACAACAGTCTCGGTCTTCTGATCAAAGGAAGACGATTCGGCGTCTAAAAGGATAGGTAAAGCCTCGTCTTCCTCTGCTCCATAAGTGTACGGTGATAGTAAGAGCAGAACGATGCTAAAGCCGCTAAATTTAAGGATCAAATTGACCATGTACTTCCGATTCTAGCTCCAACCGTTCGTCACGCAAATAAACTCTGATGCCCATCGCATCCAATCGTCGATCACCGACGAATAGGCTCACAGATCCTTCTGAACTAGCTACTAAGTTTTCAGGCTCGAAACGCAGCGCTTGTGTTCGAACAAGAGTTCTATCTCTCTGGTCCTGGGGTTCGTTTAGGAGTTCAACGGCACCGCGTAAATCAATATAAGATTCGTCCGTTGGGGCTTCTCCGGATTCGGCACTCAGAAACCAGGGGATGTCCTCAGTAGGTCGGTATTCTACCCGGACGCCGCTAAGAAATAAGCGATTTTCGCTAGGCTGTTCCTCTGCGCGACGGGCCCATAGTTTGTAAAGTGGCTGCCCGTCCTCTTTAGTTCTAACTATCTCAGCGTCTGAGAGGTAATAGCCTAGCCGCAAGTTATTGGGAAATTCTCCCATATTGGTGGTTACCGTACCCGTGCGGCTCCAATACCAGCTTGCGCCAGCTACGATGCTTAAAAAGATTATGCTTACGACATTTTTAATATTTAGATACATTCGGTGTCTTTGCTAGGTCAAAGCCTCCCATATCACGAATCCCTGGTAGACCAAAAACGTTACGAGTAGTCCTGCACCGATCGATCGAGTTAATTGCACTTTTGCCCTCCGATTATATGCGAGGATGAATACCGCTAGCGTTATTACTGTCATAAGGGGGTAATGAAGTGTTAATACGCCTGGGGACAGTTCATGAGGTTGAATAGCACCGGCTATGCCTATGACGGCTAGCAGATTGAATATATTCGAGCCCAGTACGTTACCGATAACAAGATCGCACTCGCGTTTTAAAGCGCCGGCGACTGCGACGGCTAGTTCTGGTAGGCTCGTACCAATTGCGATGACCGTGACTCCAAGAACTAGTTCGCTCACGCCTATTCGCCGTGCCGCATCGGTTGCGCCGTTTACCAGAAGTTCGGAGCCTACTAACAGAGTAATAAGGCCACCGATGAGCCAGAATGTTGCCTTACCCGCGCCCATCTCGTTGGAAACTTCGGGAGCGTACTTTTCGTTTAGTGGGGCCAACCTGTTTGATCGTGTTCCAAGGATGATTAGTGAAATCGTAAGAATCGCGAGAGTGAGTAGCAGCAATAACGCATCTATGCGGCTGAGGGTGTTGTCTAAGAACAGCATGTAGGTGAGGCCGGTTACAGCTAGCACTAGCGGGAATTCGTGGTGTAGAATTTTAGAGGGAACTGCGAGTGGGGTTAATAGCACGGAGACACCGAGGACCAACCCAAGGTTCGCGATATTAGATCCCACCGCGTTACCCACCGCGAGTCCCGGCGCATTTTCTATAGATGCGACTGCGGAGATAAGCATCTCAGGCGCCGAGGTTGCGAAGCCGACGATGACAAGCCCGATTAATACAGGCGATACGCCGAGATTACGCGCTGTCGCGGCCGCGCCGATGACGAGCCGATCAGCTCCCCAGAAAAGTAATAGTAGGCCGGCTAGAATAGCGGCCACGGATAACATCATTTTTTTACTATGTGCTCCATATGCTCATATGTGCAAGTACTTTAAGCGAAGTCTATCAGCCTCTATCACGTAGTCATGAGGGCGAAGGCGGATTCGGTTAGACTGTACGCCTTTCCGTTACCCTGAAATGTGGTGCCAATATGGATCCGAAAGCCGTTGAGAAGTTAATAAAGCAAGGGCTCCCGGGCGCAACTGTCAAGGTAACAACCGATGGTGCCGGGCACTATGAAGCTATGGTTATCTGCCCCTCGTTCGAAGGTAAACGTAGTCTCCAACGTCATCAGTTGGTTTACGGAACGCTAGGTGCTCTCGTTGGCGTCGAGATTCATGCGCTGAATCTCAAAACCTTCACGCCCGAGGAGTGGCAAGCTCGAGCTACCTGAGCGAAGGCGCGCAAATTGGACCGACTGGAAATAAAAGGTGGGGAGACCCTCTCGGGTGAAGTTGTCATCTCGGGAGCCAAGAATGCCGCGCTGCCGATTCTGTCTGCGTCACTCCTCGCGGAAGGTCCAGTCGTACTTGATAACATCCCGTACCTTAACGATGTAACGACAACCATCAAGCTACTGCGGAGTATGGGCGTTGATATTACGTTTCATGACGGCGTTCGTTTGGAGATAGACGCGGGAGAAATAAAGGAGTTTGTAGCGCCGTACGAGCTAGTAAGAACTATGCGTGCATCGGTTCTCGTGCTCGGGCCTTTGTTGGGTCGATTCGGTTGTGCAGACGTATCGCTACCAGGGGGCTGCGCGATAGGAGCGCGGCCGGTTAATTTGCACGTTGAAGGTTTGCGAGCTATGGGCGCTGACATAAGTATTGATAACGGCTATATAAGGGCGCGTGCCGAGCGCCTAAAAGGAGCACGACTGATTTTCGACACCGTGACGGTTACGGGTACCGAGAATCTTATGATGGCGGCCGTGCTAGCAAGGGGCGAGACGATTATCGAAAATGCAGCTCGAGAACCCGAGGTAGTGGATCTTGCTAATTTCCTAACACTAATGGGCGCGCAGATCGAAGGCGCGGGCACCAATTCGATCGTAATCCAGGGCGTCGATCAACTAACAGGAGTAGACTATTCTATTTTGCCGGACCGTATTGAAAGTGGCACCTACCTTGCTGCCGCTGCAATCACAGGAGGCCAAATCAAGATCAAGCGGACGTGTCCTAATCATCTAGATGCTGTCCTGATGAAACTCAAGGAAGCTGGAGCGCTGATTCAGCATGGGCCGGATTGGGTAGAGCTCAATATGGCTGGCCGGCGTCTAAAAGCTGTCGACCTACGAACCGCACCGTATCCAGGGTTTCCTACCGATATGCAGGCGCAGTTCTGCGCCCTAAACTCCGTGGCTAATGGTATGGGAGCGATTGTTGAAACGGTATTCGAGAATCGCTTCATGCATATTCAAGAACTACAGCGGATGGGCGCGCAGGTGAATATTAAAGGGAACACGGTAATTACGCGCGGTGCCGAACGTCTTGCCGGGGCCCCAGTTATGGCAACGGATCTGCGTGCCTCAGCATCCCTGGTGCTTGCTGGGCTCGTAGCTGATGGTATTACCGTCGTCGATCGGATCTACCATATAGATCGAGGTTATGAACGTATCGAGGAAAAGCTCTCGCAGTTAGGCGCGGAGATCCGCCGGCTACCTATTTAGCTTGTTGATTGTAATGTTTGTAGCCGTACTTCGAGTACCGTATCGGTCTAGAATTTGTTAGCGATAAAATAAATATTTCTGCTTTGATTAGTCCGCTAGGTCAGAACGAGTTTGAACACCAACGAGAAGACAGTAGTCAAGTGCTTGTGCCCCTGTGTATAATCCTGCGGGCTTGAGCCTGACGATCTATATGCTAGGGACGCGAACCTGGCGGAATTGGTCAACGTGCCCTTATACGTCTCAGTAAAAACAAACTACACTGAATTTACTGACGGGCCTCTAGTGCCCTTATTTTATCAGGTTGAGAGAACTTATATGCTCAAGAAAAAACTTTGGAAAGATGTCGATTAAGATTCCTCTCGTTTTTGGTTCGATTTTTGTCACGTTAGGAGTAGTGTTATGGCGGTAATAGCTAACCGTCGTTCAGTAATGACGCTCTTTTCCAACGCTACCGATGTGGAGAGTCATCGGACGCGGCTAGTTCTAGCCGAAAAGAATATAAACATGGACGTTATCGAAGTCGAAGATGGTAATTGCCCAGAAGATCTGCTGGATTTGAATCCGTACAACAGTGTCCCGACGCTCGTTGACCGCGAGCTCGTCCTATATGATTCCCGGGTTATCGTGGAGTATATTGACGAGCGATTCCCTCATCCGCCGTTGATGCCAGTCGACCCTGTCACTCGTGCCCAGTTTCGTCTAGCGCTCTTTCGAGTCGAAACTGACTGGTACAAATGTGCGGCCGAGATCGAAAGGCGAGCTGATGGTAGGTCCGTAAAGCGAGCGCGGAAAACGTTATGCGATAGCATTGTCTCGAGCGCCGAAATTTTTGGCGCGAAACAATTCTTTCTTAGCGATGAACTTTCCCTTGTCGATTGTAGCATTGCACCGATTCTCTGGCGGTTGAACGTCTATGAGATTGAACTGCCCTCCCAGGCGAAGCCTATCCAGCATTATATGGATAAGCTTTTCTCCCGAGAGTCTTTCCAGTCCAGCTTGACCGAACTCGAGGAAGAGATGCGTTAGGTTGAATGGTGCAGGTTAAGTCAAAGCGCCCGTATCTAATCCGTGCAATGCATGAGTGGATGACCGATAACGGTCTCACGCCCTATGTTGTGATTGATGCCGGTACCGATGATCTGAAAGTTCCGGAGCAGTATATTTCCGAAGACAAACTTATTTGTAATATAAGTTACTCTGCGACGCGAAATCTGGATATCGCTGATGAAAGAATGAGCTTTGAAACTCGCTTTGATGGAGTGATCCGGCACATTGACGTACCGATCGTAATTGTTATTGGTATTTATGCTAAGGAGACAGGGCAGGGTATGATTTTTTCGGAGGATGAGTCCACTCAGCTCCCAGATACAGTCGAGATAAGCGAACCCGGATCGGCGGGCCGACCCACGCTGAAGATTGTCAAATAACTTAATCGACGCCTAGAATTGCAGCGTCTATTAAATCACACAAAAAATGGAAAATAGGTAGATGTACTTCCTGAATACGGCAGGTACGCTCGGTTGGAACTCGTAACTCAATATCATCTGTATGCAAGCTTTCAGCGATGTTACCGCCATTGTGTCCGGTAAGCGCAACGACCTTGATATTGTGGTTTTGCGCTGTGCTGATTGCGCTCAAAAACCATTGCTTTCAATACAGGTGGGCAAGAGCAGACTGATATCAAAGGCGTTCTTCGTGCACTTAATATAACAAGATTGTTCCCGGGACCGTTGGTTGCGAGCGAACAATTATTTGCTGACTTATCGCAGCTCGGTCCCCCTCCGCTTAATCCTGCAGAATAATCTCGTCTTCGGACCTTACGGCTACGGGTTTGCCTCTTCGAAACTGAGCTAGCGGAAGGCGGCGACGCACGCGACCGTTTGCATCGAGGCTGAGTTCTCCAGACATAGCAGGAAAGGCCGTGAATTCAGCGGTTGGGTTATATAGAAGCGGGATCAATCGGTAGGCATCGAAGCCCATGGCAAATAGCTCCGGGGCATTCTGAATTCGTTGTGGCCAGAAATCCGCCAGTGTCTCTTTGAGTTCAGCCGAGGCTGCATCCGACTCTAACAACCAGGGAGACTGGGGGAAAAGAACACCATCGAGGTCTAAATCGCCAACGCTACCCGCATCGAATACGGCTGACGTAGTGTAGGTAGGAAGGTTTCCTGCGTAGTGAAAGCGCAATTGCGGCGCGAGCAATCTTCCGTTGTTGGCATTTGTTGCGACGAAGATGATGTCTATGTCTTGCCGTCGTCGCGGTTCGAATTCAAGGGATAGCCTCAGGTTGGCAGCCAGCCGCTGGTGACGCTGATTGCTGCGAGTGAGATTAAGCAAGTCCGTTATCGTCGGAGAGAAATCCTGGCTGGTTAGGTTGTAAGATCTAAATTGTAATAGCTCTCCACCGAGTTTTTCGAATTCGGTTCGAAAACTTGTCAAAAGTCGTTCTCCCCAATCGGAATCCGGTACGAGCGCGATTGCGCTACGCGCGCCACTGCTTGTAGCGTGACGGGCAACCTCAGCCGCCTCGTCTTCAGGGGCAAGCGCGAATTGGAAAAAAGCAGGTGGAATGAAGGCGTTTTGTACGAAATTAAGTGCCAGTGTGGGAGTCTGACCTGCACTATCGACAACTGAATCGACATTCGGTTTCAACAATGGTCCTACGATAAAGTCTGCGCCCTCCTGTTCGGCGCGAGAATAGGCCCCCTCGCCTCCTAGTTCGTCTGTGTCATAGATCTTAATGCGCGAACGATGCTCCTTATTACTGGTGCGAAAATGGGCGGCGATGAAGCCGTCGCGGATCGCCGACGATTCGTCCCTACGACTTCCTAGCGGCAGCAGCAAAGCTACGTTATTGGGATAGATCTGCGAGAGACGATAGCGCTCAAGTAGAGTTACAAGAAAAGCTGTAGCGGCGGGGTGGCTCGGATATTCGTTGCGCCAGCGCAGTAAATTCGTCTCTAGGCTCGATGGGTTGCTACGGTAAGTGGTCGCTACTGGCAGAAGAGCGAGCCAACCGTCCACCTTTAGCTCGCCGCTAGGTATTAACGGGCCGCTGAATATCTGTTTGCGAAGGCCGTTCCAAATCAATTCGTGATTAGCTGCGATTGCGTCGCTGTCAGTGAGCCACGACTCCCGCTCGACAAGAGCGGTGACAGCTAGTTCGACCTGGTTCAATTCGAACAGCGCACGACCTTCGATGGCAGTTTTGGCTAACAATACATTGGCGTTTTCGGATTGACCAACCCGTTTCAGTATTTCAATGGCTATGCCCGGATGCTGCTCTTCGAGCGCGATCTCGGCGGAGAGAACAAGGATCATCGCGCTCTGTTGCTCGTTTGCGTGGTCGCCTACCCGCGCCAACCAACGTCTTGCCTCGACGGTTTCGCCGCGGTAGATCAACTGTTGTGCTCCGGCGATCAGGTCGTCCGTTCGCGTGCCGGACTGGCCCGTCGCAATTAGGGCAGAGTAGATATCTATGGCGCTGTCGATGTCACCGGAGAGTGCTAGCTCCTCTGCACGTTGCCGCATCTGCTGATTCGCCGTGAGCGTTGTTGGGGTGTTAACGGCACATCCCCAGAGGAGAATAATGCCGGCAACGATAGACGCTTGCTGTAGTCGAATCTTCATCTTAAATGCTTGCACATTGAGTCATCGGACAGGCAGCATAAGTTTATGGATAACGTTTTGCCAGGAACACTTTACGTAGTGGGAACCCCGATCGGGAATCTGGACGATTTGAGTATTCGTGCGCGTAGCGTCCTAGCCGCTGTCGACCTGATAGCAGCAGAGGATACCCGCCAAACCAGGAGATTGCTATCGAGTATTGGGCTGAAGGTGACGCTTATTGCTTACCACGAGCACAATGAGCGGCAACGTACACCAGGCCTATTGGTGCAGCTCAAAACCGGTAAATCGCTAGCGTTGGTAGTCGATGCGGGAATGCCAACAATTAGCGATCCGGGTGTGAGGCTTGTTCGCGCGGCGTTAGCGGCAAACGTTCCTATCGTAAGCGTGCCGGGCCCTAGCGCTGATACTGCGGCGCTCAGCATTTCTGGTTTGCCGACAGACCGTTTCGTTTTTGAAGGATTTCTCCCGCGCCGCGGGAACCAGCGTAGGGAGCGGCTGAAACTGCTGGCGAGCGAGTCCCGGACAATGATTTTCTATGAGTCTGTGCATCGTCTTCCGGATGCTTTCGCGGCTCTCACCGAGGTGTTCGGTGGGACAAGACAGAGTGTTATCGCGAGGGAGCTGACGAAGCTTCACGAGGCCGTTTATTGTGGCACTCTTGCCGAACTTTCCGGTCAATTGGGTAATGATATTCCATTGAAAGGTGAGTTCGTTGTGCTGGTCGCGGGATGCACGGGTGTTGAGAGCGTCGCAAACTCCGAGGTATTACGTATCTTTGCAATTCTGAGCAATAGCGTGACAGCGAAAGAGGCTGTGGCACTGACTGCGAAGATCACGGGTCTGAGTCGCAACGATGTTTACCAGCTAACCCGTATCCCTGGCTGAGGGTGTCCGTCGCGACAATTCGTTAGGATTGGTGCTTGGTAAGGCTGTCCTCCCTACAACCGTGGCGGTTTAGGTAGTACCCTTGTGGATGGGAGTCGGCCGGGCAGTCGCTGGGAATATCTTCGGATATGGCCGGAGGAAAGTCCGGGCTCCATTGGGCAGGGTGCCAGGTAACGCCTGGGAGGCGTGAGCCTACGGCTAGTGCCACAGAAAATATACCGCCGGATTCGTATTCGGTAAGGGTGAAAAGGTGCGGTAAGAGCGCACCGCGCAGGTGGTAACACACTGCGGCATGGTAAACCCCACCCGGAGCAAGACCGAATAGGGGAGCGTTTTAGTGAGCCCACACAAGCTCCCGGGTAGGTCGCTAGAGGTGTGCGGTAACGCGCATTCGAGATGAATGACTGCTCTCGACAGAACCCGGCTTATAGGCCGGCTCCCTTTTTCTTTTTTGTAGAAGCGCTCTAAAGAGACCCAGATCCTAGAAACGAGTGGGATTAACACTTATAAGCCATTGATTTTTAGCAGTCAGTTATCCCCCCTAGAATCCGTACCTCCTTCCTAACTTACTGGTAAACAAAAAAATATTAGTTTCTTCGGTTGACAGTAGCCGGTCGCCCTTCTTATAGTGGGGATAAGTGGTAAGAAGTGGGAAAAAATGAGACTGCCATGTTTCGCGGTGCTTCAAAGGTTACCCTGGATGCGAAGGGGCGATTGGCTATCCCAAGTCGGTATCGGGAACGCCTCGCTAGCCGTTGCGAAGGGCATCTTGTTGTCACCGTTGACCGAGATCATTGTCTTCTCATTTATCCCCTACCTGACTGGGAGGCCGTCCAGCGCAAATTGGATCGCTTACCGTCTTTTAATAAACCGTCACGTGAAATGCAACGACTAATGGTGGGGTATGCCACTGATGTAGATTTGGACGGACAGGGGCGGATACTGCTGTCCAAGGCGCTTTGTGCGTTCGCGGGCCTCGATAAACAAACGATGCTCATCGGGCAAGGTAACAAATTTGAACTATGGAACGAGGAACGGTGGAACCAGAACTGTGACAAATGGTTATCGAGTAATGAGCCGGATGATACAGACGAATCTACCGAACTTAAATCGCTGACTCTCTAAGCGAAATAGCAATTGATAGATAAGGCTGATCACCAGCCAGTGTTGGTAGATGAGGTTCTAGAAAGTCTCGCGATTAAAGATGACGGTTGGTATGTAGATGGGACCTTCGGTCGTGGAGGGCATAGCGCGTTAATACTCGCGCAACTTGGGGAACAGGGGAGATTGTTCGCTCTGGATAAAGACCCTGAAGCTGTAGATTACGGTCGCGCTAGTTTTGTGGCAGAGCCTCGTCTGACGATTGAGCACGGCGGGTTTGAATCACTTACCCGCCATATGCGCTCTTGGCTTGAAGGTCATGCGCTCGCAGGTGTGCTGCTAGATTTGGGTGTGTCCTCGCCGCAGTTAGATGTCCCCGAGCGGGGTTTCAGTATCGCCCACAATGGTCCGTTGGATATGCGAATGGATAAGTCATCGGGACAAACTGCGATGGAGTGGTTAAAGCATGTAAATGAGGGTGAGCTTAGCCGTGTGTTGTTTCGTTACGGTGAAGAGCCCCGCGCGCGCCAGATTGCAGCTGCTATAGTAAAGGCGAGAGTCGTTAAACCCATTGAGACGACCCACGAGCTTGCAAAGATCGTTGTGCAGAGTTCCGGTTACCATCGGAGTCGTATCCATCCTGCGACACGCGTGTTTCAGGCGGTTCGTATTCAGGTCAATGCGGAGCTCACGGCGCTGGAGCAAGTCCTGGAGCAGTGCCTGGAGCTTTTGGCTGTCGGTGGTAGGCTCTGTGTAATAAGTTTTCATTCTCTCGAAGACCGGATCGTTAAGCGTTTCATCGCCCGCGAGGCGTCTGAAGACCCTGCATACCGAGGGTTGCCGGATATGCCTGCTGAAGCACGTCCGAATCTGCGCCGGATAGGTGGTCTTGTCCGTCCATCGTTAGTAGAGGTCACCGGGAATCCACGAGCCCGTGGGGCCAGGCTACGCGTTGCAGAGAGACTTGGAGCGCCGGCCACGTGAAGCGGGAACAGTTTCGATTATTGTTGTGTTTGCCGTTAGCGGCCGCTGTTGTCGTTTCAGCGATATGGGTCATCAAGACTAAACACGAATCGAGACAGCTTTTTGTTGAGCTCGAATCGTTGAATAGAGAGCGCGATCGCTTGCAGGTTGACTGGGGTCGGCTACAACTCGAAGAGAGCACCTGGGGGACGCCTGCCCGGGTCGAGACTCTTGCAACAGAGCAGCTATCGCTGCGTCGTCCGATACCGGAACAGGTTGTCGTCGTAGCAGAGCCGCTGCCATGAGCGTGCGACGAAAAAACAAGGATATTGTCTGGAAAAAGTGGCGAACTATGTTGTTGCTCGTCACTTTCGTCTTAGCTGGCCTAACGTTGGAAGGGCGTGTTCTTTATTTACAAATAACGAAGAAAGATTTCTTGGTTGCAGAGGGTGACAATCGTCACCTTAGAACAGTTCAAATCTCTGCTCATCGGGGGCCAATCACCGACCGGCATGGTGAGCCGCTAGCTGTGAGTACGCCGGTTGACAGCATTTGGGCGGCCCCTAAGGTACTCAAATCCTCCGTAGAGCGACTTGGCGAATTAGCGGCTGTCCTTGACGTCGAGTCCGACTGGTTAGCACGCCGGATAACAAGCAATCTTGATCGCGAGTTTATCTATCTGAAGCGTCACCTCCGGCCGGACGATGCTGCTAACGCGTTGAGCCTCGGTTTACCGGGGGTCAGCACACTCAGAGAATATCGCCGCTACTATCCTGCCGGCGAGGTTACGGGCCATATTTTAGGTTTTACTGATATTGATGACCAAGGCCAGGAAGGACTCGAACTCGCTTATGATCACTGGTTGCTAGGTGACGCAGGTGCTAAGCGCGTTCTTAGGGATAGCCAGGGTCGTATCATTGAGGATGTAGAATTGATCAGTCCTGCTCAGCCGGGCCGGACGCTCAAGACGAGTCTAGACCTGCGCGTCCAATATCTTGCATACCGCGAGCTCAAACAAGCCGTTGCAGATAGTCATGCGTTGTCTGGCTCGGTTGTGGTTCTAGATGTATCGACCAACGAAGTGTTAGCGATAGTCAACCAGCCAACCTACAACCCGAACAATCGCGCTCAACTCGAGGTAGCACGTTACCGTAATCGTGCAGTGACCGACATTTTCGAGCCAGGTTCTAGTCTGAAGCCGTTTATCGTGGCTGCTGCACTTGAGTCGGGCGACTACGAACCAGGCTCGATGATCGATACTTCACCGGGTTATTTACGCGTCGGCGGTAAAATTCTCACACGCGACTACAGTAATCTTGGCAAGATTGATGTCGCGACGATGCTAGCTAAATCGAGTAGCGTCGGCGCCGCTAAGCTCGGATTAGAACTAGATCGTGAGCAACTATGGGCCGTGCTATCGAATTTCGGTATTGGCCGTTTGACTGATAGCGGTTTTCCGGGCGAGTCGGCAGGAGTTCTTAATAGGCCGCTTCATTGGGGGCCAGTTGGACAGGCTACCCTCGCATATGGCTACGGGCTTTCGGTAACGGCATTACAACTCGCCCAGGCGTACAGCGTTATTGCTGCCGACGGCTTGCGACGGCCCATCTCGCTACTTGTACAGGACGAGTACGTTGCCGGTGAGCGTGTTGTGGAGGTCGATACGGCTCGCCGTCTTCGCGAGATGCTCGAAACTGTCGTTTCTCCGGCAGGCACCGGTCAACGGGCTTCAATTGCGAATTTTCGCGTTGCAGGAAAGACTGGAACTGCTAAAAAATTCAGTATTGGCGGATATTCCGACGATCGTTACTTGGCAGTGTTTGCGGGACTAGTACCAGTCAGCGATCCCAAGCTCGTTGCTGTGGTCGTGATCGATGAACCACAGGGCGAAGATTACTATGGCGGTGAGATAGCAGCCCCAGTTTTTTCGCGAATCCTCTCCGGCGCACTGCGTCTTATGGCCGTGCCGCCCGATGAACTTACCGAGCCACCGCTTGAGATTTTAGCTCAGGTGGAGGTAGATCGATGATGGCGGTGCTAGCGACAGCGGCGATTACTCTGGGGGAAGTGTTTGGTGCAGCGGCCGGAAGCCTGGCTGGTATGAAAATAGATGATCTCGTCGTTGATAGCCGCCAGGTAAAACCGGGTACGGGTTTCGTTGCGTTGCCGGGAAGTCACGGCCACGGCCTTGATTATCTCGACGATGCGCGTGCGCGCGGTGCAACAGTGATCATCTATGAGCCCCTCGAAGATCAGCCACGGGTGGATGTTCCCGCAATAGAAGTCCCTGGTTTATCCTTGCAGCTTGGCCAAATCGCTAAGGCCTTTTTCGGCCGGCCGGCGGCTACATTGAAATTGGCCGGTGTTACTGGGACAAACGGCAAGAGTACGGTGGCGCATCTTATTGCCCAGGCACAGACTCTCCTTGGTATAGATTGCGGTTATCTAGGGACGCTCGGTTACGGCGTTCCGCCAAATCTAACCGCTCAAACTTTAACGACACCTGATTGTCTGAGTTTGCACCGTACGTTGCGCTCGCTGGCCGTGGACTACGTGGCGTTGGAAGTGTCGTCGCATGCGCTCGCTCAAGACCGAATTGCTGGATTGGAATTCGACACCGCAGTTTTTACCAATCTTTCGCAGGATCATCTTGATTACCATGGGACTTTTGAAAAGTACCGGGGGGCGAAGGCCTCTTTGTTTGGGTTGGGGTCACTGCGTAATGCGGTGTTTTTCGTTGACGATCCGGCAGCTTCAGTGATAGCAAAACGGCTCGGTCCTGCGGTGACGCGTATTGACGTTAGCATGGAAAACAATGCGGATGTCCGCGGCCGTCTGTTGACTTCGGATTTGTACGGAATTCAGCTGGAGGTTCAGGGCCCTGGTGGTCTGGCGATCATAGAGTCCTCCCTGGTTGGCGATTTTAACGCGGAAAATCTGTTACTTGCGATAGGCGTGCTGCTCGCATGGGATATTTCGCTAACGGATGCGTGCGATGCATTGGGTCGGTGTGCGAGTCTACCCGGCCGGATGCAGGTATTTGGCGGTCACCATGAGGCTCCATGGGTAATAGTCGACTATGCGCATACGCCAGCTGCATTAGCGCGAGTGCTTGAGAATTTGCAGCGTGCTGCGACGAGCGAGCTTTGGTGTGTATTCGGCTGCGGCGGCCAGCGAGATTCGGGTAAACGTGCGGCTATGGGCAGCGCCGCCGCTCGAATCGCGAATCACATCGTACTCACCGACGATAATCCTCGTGAGGAAGATCCTGGCGCGATCATTGCCGACATACGGTCAGGTATCCCATCGCACCCCGATGTTTGGGTTGAGCACGATCGTGCTAGAGCGATTTCGGATGCCGTCCGTCGAGCGCGCGTCGGCGATATCGTACTCATTGCAGGTAAGGGACATGAGCGCACCCAATCGATAGCCAGTGGGGAGCGCGAGTTTAGTGATGATTTGGTTGTAGAGCAGGCTCTGGAGGCACGAACATGATGCCCCGGACTCTAGCTGCCGTTGCAACCGAACTCGATGCACGACTCGTTGGCGACGATACAAAGTTCCACCAGGTAGGTATAGATAGCCGTAAGATCCACAATGGCGCGCTTTTTGTTGCGATCGAAGGGGAGCGTTTGGATGGAAACGATTACGTTGCGGATGCGCATGCGCGAGGCGCCGCTGGAGCACTAGTATCGCGGCAGATCGAAGTACCGTTGCCGCAGCTAAAGGTACCTGATACGCGCGTTGCGCTCGGACACATGGCAAGCGCCTGGCGCGCGAATTTCCCTATACCGGCGGTTGCTGTGACTGGTAGCAACGGTAAGACTACAGTCAAGGAAATGATTGCGAGCATTCTGAAGCGCAGTCGTCGGATTTGTGTGACTCAGGGCAACCTCAATAACGATATTGGTGTGCCCTTGACTATCATGGAGCTCGAAGACGAGCATGAGGCTCTAGTCGTTGAGCTCGGGGCAAACCACTCTGGTGAGATCGATTACCTCAGTGGTCTAGTGCAGCCGACGGTCGGTGTGATTACGAATGCTTGTGCTGCCCACCTTGAAGGGTTCGAGTCCGTTGAAGGAGTAGCTAACGCAAAGGGCGAATTACTCGATCACTTACCGAGCACTGGTGACGCGGTACTAAATAACGATGATGGTTTCTGTGTCGATTGGCGTTTGCGCAGTCGCGCGAAATCTGTTTTGACGTTTGGTTTTGGGGCGGGAGCTGATTGCACTATTGTCGGTGATGTTGTTGCTGAAGTTTCCGGTTGTCAGTTCACGATGCAGTTGCCCGAGGGTGAGCAGGTCAAGATTAATTTGCCGCTTGTCGGTCGGCACAATGTTCTTAACGCGTTAGCGGCCGCAGCGGCCGCTAACGCGCTCGGTGTCCACACCGAGGATATAGTAAACGGTCTTAATGATGCCAACGCGGTCAAAGGCCGTCTAAATGTTCTTAATGGTCGCGGGGGTGCTGCCATTATCGATGATAGCTACAACGCGAATCCGGCATCGGTGTGTGCTGCTCTCGACTACCTGGCGAGCGCGAATGGTATGCGCATTCTCGTGCTCGGTGATATGGCTGAGTTAGGCGCCGCGGCAATAGAGATGCACTGCGAGATAGGACGATACGCCACGCATCGGTGCGATGCGTTATTAACTATTGGATCTCTAAGTAGGTATGCCGCTGATGCATTTGGGGCATGCGGTCAATCTTTCAAGAGCATCGCTGAGTTGAGTGAAGCTCTGGAGGTTCTGCTCGCTGAGGACGTGACCATACTCGTGAAGGGGTCGCGTGTGATGGGTTTGGATCAGCTCGTTAGACTATTAAAGAGCGATGACATATCTGCTGAGGTGTCGTCTTGCTAATTTATCTCACCGAATATTTCGCGCAGATTTATTCTGGTTTCAACGTCTTTGGATATCTGACGATGCGCGCGATTCTTGGTGCTCTCACTGCGCTCGTGCTATCACTCGCAATTGGCCCGATTCTGATTAAGCGTTTCTCAATACGGCGCTTGGGTCAGCCGATACGGCAGCTCGGGCCAGATTCACATCTCCCCAAGGCCGGCACACCAACTATGGGCGGCGCGTTAATTTTGTTTGCCATTGTCTTCAGTACATTGTTGTGGGCGGATCTTGAGAACCGTTTCGTTTGGATAGTTCTCATCTCGACTTTGGCTTTTGGTGTAATCGGTTTTATCGATGATTACAAGAAACTCGTGATAGGCAATTCGAAAGGTGTCCGGCCATCTACCAAATTCTTCTGGCAATCTTTCGTCGGCATTGGCAGTGCGCTTGCGTTTTACCTGACTGCGGATAATCCCGAGGTTGAGCACTCTCTTTTAATTCCCTATCTGCCGGATATGATGATGCCGCTGAGTATCTTCGTCTATGTTCCGTTTACTTATCTAGTAATCGTAGGTTCTTCCAACGCCGTCAACTTAACCGATGGTCTGGATGGACTCGCGATCATGCCCACCGTACTCGTCGGCAGTGCGCTGGGCGTGTTTGCATACGTTGCAGGCAATATCGTCTTCTCGGGCTATCTCGGGGTCCCGTATATAGCAGGAGCCGGAGAGATGTTGGTTTTTTGTGCGGCCCTGGCTGGCGCCGGTCTGGGCTTCTTGTGGTTCAACACCTATCCCGCGCAGGTTTTTATGGGTGACATCGGAGCTCTTGCTCTTGGTGCCGCTTTGGGCCTGGTGGCTGTGGTGGTGAGGCAGGAATTGGTGTTGTTCATTATGGGCGGTGTTTTCGTTGTCGAAACCGTCTCGGTCATTATCCAAGTTGCCTCCTACAAGTTGACCGGCCGGCGTATTTTTCGCATGGCGCCGCTACATCATCACTTCGAGCTTAAGGGTTGGCCGGAGCCTAAAGTGATTGTGCGGTTTTGGATTATCACCGTGATTTTGGTGCTGATTGGATTAGCGAGTCTAAAGATAAGATGACCCTGTTGGGTGACTAGATGACAAGGAGTGATAGACGTGTCTTCGAGCGATACGATGGGAGCGTGGTGACGATCGCAGCGCATGATTTCCGAGTGCTGGTAGTTGGACTTGGCGTAACCGGAGTTGCTACCGCACGTTATCTTGCTGCGCGTGGCGTTGACGTAACGGTAATCGACAGTCGTGCGGTGCCTCCTGGTCTTGCTGACCTGCGTAGTTCGAATCCGGCCATTAAGGTTGTGACCGAGAGCGAAGATCCACGCTGGCTTGAAGGCATTGGCCAGGTCGTGCTGTCTCCCGGCCTTGCGCTCGATTCGCCGATTGCCGAGCACGCGGTCCGACTTGGGGTTCCCGTAGTCGGCGACATCGAGCTATTCGCACGCGATGTGGCGGTACCAGTGCTAGCTATTACGGGCACCAACGGCAAGAGTACCGTCGTAACTTTACTGGAAAGAATGCTGTCTGCGACCGGCCTTGACGTTGCTGCTGGAGGTAATATTGGACCGCCAGCGTTGCAACTCTTGGAGGAAAACGCGGAAATTCATATTTTGGAGGTCTCGAGTTTCCAGTTAGAGACAACGCAGAGCTTAACTCCCGACGCTGCTGTTGTTCTCAACGTCTCGCCTGATCATTTGGATCGGCATGGCACTCTCGCTGAGTATGCAGCGTTGAAGGCTAAGCTCTTGCAATCCGCGAAATGTGCCGTATTCAATAGAGATGATCCGCTGGTTTGCGCAATGGTAAGCGGACACCCTAATGCCATCCCGTTTTCGCTGCTCGAGGAAACTGAGGGAGGTTATGGTGTCGTTGAGCATAAGGGTGAACGATGGCTGGCTCATGCATGTGAGCCTTTGTTGCCGGCGGCTACTTTACGTATGCCAGGGATACACAACGAAGCTAATGCATTGGCGGCTCTTGCTCTCGCGAGCGTTTTAGATTGCGATATCGAGCCGCAGTTGACGGCGTTACGAGAATTCACAGGGCTGCCCCACCGATGCGAATGGGTGGCGGAGCGTGACGGGGTAACTTTCATCAATGATTCTAAAGGCACGAATGTTGCTGCGAGTGTGGCAGCCCTCGAAGGCATTAAGGGCCCATATGTCCTTATCGCAGGTGGTCAGGGTAAGGGAGCTGACTTTAGTCCTCTCGTCGCGAGTGCGCGCGGTAAACTTCTGGGAGTGGTCGTAATTGGTGAAGCAGCCGATGAGCTCGGGGCTCTCTTTACCCAAACATGTCCGGTGAGATTGGCGGGAGATATGGATGCTGCGGTTAATCTCGCCGTCGAGTTAGCGCCTAGCGGATCGACCATACTGCTATCTCCCGCCTGCGCGAGTTTGGATATGTTCGTTGATTACACGCACCGAGGCGATGCATTCATTACTTCGGTAAAGGGATTGGCGCCATGAACTCGGCGCTTGAGATTCGTGGGTTCAATCTTGATGCACCATCGTTCGCGGCGATTATTGCGTTACTCGTGCTCGGTATTATCATAATGAGTTCCGCATCTATTTCTCTCGCTGACCGTGATATAGGCGAGCCGTTCTTCTTCTTTTCTCGTCAGCTCGGCGCTGTGTTTATTGGGCTTCTGGCCGCGTTGATACTGACGATGATTCCTACCGAGCTATGGTATAGGTATCACTGGGTATTATTGATTGCCTGCATGCTGCTTTTGGTGTCGGTGTTTTTGCCAGGTTTTAGTCGCACTGTGAACGGTAGTACGCGCTGGTTGGATTTTGGGGCAATCTCTCTTCAGCCGTCTGAACCCGCGCGGGTCTGTCTGATTCTCTATCTAGGAAGTTATATTGTCCGTCAGCAAGCTAGCTTAAGCGCGAGCTTAGTTGGTTTCCTGAAGCCGATGATAGCGGTAACAGCGGTGTCCGCACTGCTCCTATTTCAACCAGATTTCGGTGCCGCAGTTGTTGTTACGTTGACGAGCATAGGCTTGTTATTCATTGGTGGTGCAAGAATCCGTGATTTTGTTGTCGCATTCTGTATTGCGTCCGTAGCGCTATCGGCGCTGGCTTACTCTTCGCCGTATCGAATGGAACGTTTGCTCGGGTTTCTTGACCCCTGGGCTGATCCTTACGGAAAGGGCTTTCAGTTGACGCAATCGCTAATCGCAGTTGGCCGAGGAAATTGGTTTGGTGTTGGTCTCGGTGATAGCGTGCAAAAACTTTTCTATCTTCCTGAAGCCCATACTGATTTCGTGTTCGCTGTCTTAGCTGAAGAACTAGGCTTCATGGGCGTAACACTTACCGTGCTGTTGTTCGGTGTGATTGTATTAAGGGCTATTGCGCTAGGGCCTAAGGCCGCTTCGGTGAATATGCCGTTTCATGGTTTGGTCAGTACCGGTATTGCTATGACGCTCGGATTACAGGCTTTCATAAATATGGGCGTCAATACTGGCATGTTGCCGACGAAGGGTTTGACATTGCCGTTGATCAGTTACGGGCGCACTAGCATGGTCACTACGCTGATATCACTGGGGTTACTAATACGTATTCAGCACGAGGTTCAGAATGAGGTGTGTCGCCGCGTTACCGTGCGTGCGCAGAGGAAGAAAAAGCAATGAATGCCGGTCCAATCATGATTCTCGCGGGGGGTACCGGCGGCCACGTGTTCCCAGGACTTGCGGTAGCAAAAGTTTTACGTGAGCGAGAGCAATCAGTGGTGTGGATGGGGACGCGTAAAGGGCTCGAAGCCCGCCTTGTGCCTGAGGCCGGCATCAACATAGAGTGGATTTCCGTGTCCGGCATAAGAGGCCGCGGCCCGCTTGCTTGGCTCATAGCACCTTTTCGTATCGTGTTAGCGGTTTACCAGGCTTTTGTAGCTCTTCGGCGATGTCGGCCGGTCGCGGTGCTCGGCCTCGGCGGTTTCGTTTCCGGTCCTGGTGGTCTTGCCGCCTGGTTAACTCGGAGGCCGCTACTCATTCATGAACAGAACGCGGTTGCTGGGACGACTAATCGCGTTCTCGCGCGATTCGCACAACGAATATTTAGCGCTTTCCCGGAAAGCTTCCCATCATCTGTTGAGGCCGAACTCATCGGTAACCCTGTTCGCGAATCTATCGTTGGGTTACCTATCCCATCAAAGCGCTTCGCATCAGGATCAGATTCCACGAAAGCAGTGCGGGTCCTCGTGCTCGGTGGCAGTCAAGGCGCGAGCATTTTGAATAATCAAGTCCCCGCAGCTTTACAGCTACTGCCCCCCGGGGTTGCAGTCGATGTTTGGCACCAAACAGGCAGAAGGATTGTCGAGGCAGAGATGGCTTATTCTAGTACCAATGTTGTGCCGCGACTTGATACGTTTATTGATGATATGTCGGTGGCATATGGCTGGGCAGACTTAGTGATATGTCGCGCGGGCGCGCTTACGATTTCGGAGCTCTCTGCGGTCGGAATCGGCGCAATCTTAGTCCCGTTTCCGTTCGCGGTCGATAACCATCAATTGAAGAATGCGCAAAGTTTCGCGTCACAGGGTGCTGGTATCGTTATTCCGGAGAATAAATTTAATCCCGAGAGGCTAGCTAAGGAAATTAGTGACTTAGTCGAGAATCAAGCAGTGCTTGAGCTTCTAGCTGAAAGGGCCCGGGCACAGGCTAAGCCGCGCGCAGCAGAGATGCTCGCCAACGCTTGCCTGGAGTACGCGGAGGTTCGTTCATGAAAGAGCGAATGGGGCGAATTCAATGTATCCACCTCGTCGGTATTGGAGGTGTTGGTATGAGTGGTATCGCTGAAGTTCTTATCAACCTTGGTTATGACGTCCAGGGGTCGGACATCAGCGTAAACGAGACAACCAAAAGGCTCGTGTCGCTCGGAGTAAAATTTTTCTCCTCACATGACGCCGATAATATGCAAAATGCTGACGTTGTTGTCGTCTCGAGTGCAATATCTAAGTCTAATCCGGAAATCGTCGAAGCAGACCGTCGTCGCATCCCCGTTGTGCAGCGTGCGGAGATGCTAGCCGAACTCATGCGTTTCCGCTATGGCATCGCGGTAGCGGGTACACATGGAAAAACAACCACAACGAGTCTTGTCGCAAGCGTGCTCGCGGAAGCTGGGATGGATCCAACGTTCGTGGTCGGTGGCCGTCTCGTTAGTGCTGATGCCAACGCGCGATTGGGGTCTGGCCGTTATCTGGTAGCAGAAGCGGACGAGAGCGATGCTTCTTTTTTACATCTGCAACCGATGATCGCGGTTGTAACAAACATCGACGCCGATCATCTGACAAGCTATGAGGGAGAACTTAGGCGGCTGAAGCAGGGATTTAATGATTTTTTACACAACCTCCCTTTTTATGGGTTAGCGGTAATGTGTGCTGACGACGAAAACACTTGCGAGATAACAGCGAAACTTGGTCGTCGCGTAGTGACCTACGGTTTTTCGGAGGGGGCAGATGTTCAGGCTCGCAATGCTCGCGCAGTTGGTTTAGGAACCTCATTTGAAGTGCATAGGCGCGATCACAAGCCGTTCGAGTTGACACTCAATTTGCCGGGTCGGCATAACGTTCTGAACGCGCTAGCGGCTGTAGCCGTAGCGGCGGAACTAAATATCGACGATAGGGCGATTCTTACTGCGTTCGAGGAGTTTTCAGGCATTGATCGGCGTTTTCAGGTGCTCGGTAGAGTGACGACGCCGAACGGTATGGTGACTTTTGTCGACGATTACGGACACCATCCGACTGAGATTGCAGCCACGGTCGCAGCCGTTCGCGAGACTTGGCCCGAGCATCGGCTTGTTGTCGCATTCCAGCCACATCGCTACACGCGTACGCACGAACTTTTCGATGATTTCACCCAAGTGCTTTCGAAGGTAGATGTTTTGCTGCTCACTGAGATCTACGCGGCCGGAGAGGCGCCTATCGCTGGAGCTGAAGGGCGTTCTCTGGCAAGGGCTGTGCGCGCACGCGGCTTAGTCGAACCGATCTTTGTTGAAAATTTGGAGGCGCTGGCCACTACGCTCGCGGAAGTTGTGCGAGACGGTGATGTCGTATTAACACTGGGGGCCGGCAGTATAGGGACAATCGTTCAAACTTTACCCAAACGTTTGGCGACGAGTATACCTATCGAGGTCAAGGGGTGAGTGCGGCGATGAATTTTTGTGCAGGGGTGGCAGAACTTCAACACAACGAGCCAATGAGTGGGCATACGTCATGGCGTGTAGGAGGGCCGGCTGATCTGTTTTTTAAACCTGAGAGTGTCGAGTCGTTACAAAATTTTCTTAATGAGCTTTCGGTGGAGACGCCGTTGCACTGGGTAGGATTAGGGTCGAATCTTCTTGTTCGCGACGGTGGTGTTCGTGGTGCGGTAATTTGCACATTAAAACTACCAGCCGGGATCAGTCGCATTAACTCGACAGAAGTAGAAGTTTGTGCGGGCACGCCTTGCGCAATTTTTGCGCGTCAATGCGTGCGCTGGAGGCTTGGTCCTGCCGTTTTCTTTGCCGGAATACCCGGGACTATAGGAGGTGCTTTGGCGATGAATGCGGGCGCATTCGGTAGTGAGACCTGGGATCATGTTGAGAGAGTGGATACGATTGATCGCAGCGGTGAACGACGCAGTCGCACCGCTAAAGAGTTCGAAGTCGGTTACCGCTCGATCAATGGTGCACCGCAGGAATGGTTTCTCTCCGCAACATTCTCATTGGGACCAGATGAGGCCGCTAGCATGGGTGACGTTAAGCGGTTACTGCGAAAGAGGGGGGCTACTCAGCCGCTCGGCAAACTCAGTTGCGGTTCCGTGTTTCGAAATCCGCCTGGCCAGTTTGCGGCGCAACTAATAGAACAAGCTGGTTTGAAGGGTGCGACGAGCGGCGATGCAATAGTGTCAGATAAGCATGCTAATTTCATTATAAATCGGGGCTCGGCGACAGCGGCCGATATTGAGTCATTGATTGGGCTAGTTCGGGATTCTGTTGCCGAATTTTCGGGTACGACGCTTGAGCCCGAAGTTCGCATTATCGGTGAGTTATCGGTGGGCCCTGTTTTAGGAGATGAAGGAGAGTGAAACGTGCGAGGGTCAATCGGCGCAAGACCGTGAAGCAGCGGCAGTCGTCAATACTACCGAAGGCTCGTATAATTTTCCGGGCTATATTGTTACCGTCGTTGCTGATTGTGTCGGTTGCGGGTGCGTTACTCGCTGGGCAGATGCTATTGGATCATCCGGTCGGCAAGCTACAGATCGAAGGTTCTTTTCAACGCGTGACGCCAATACAGGTGGAAGCGGCTGTTTCGTCGGTACTGGGTTTTGGGTTCCTTTCGAGCGATCTCAGCGAGATCCGACGGCTTGTTTCGACGCTCGACTGGGTAGACGAAGTTGAAGTTGTGCGTATCTGGCCGGACACACTTGTGGTGCGCATATGGGAGCATGAGGCCGCCGCCCGCTGGGGCGATAAGGGATTGTTGAACACGCATGGCGTGCTATTCACCGACGAGTCGCGTTACGAATTTCCCGAACTGCCGCAGCTGATTGGACCGCATGGTGTTGAGTCTGAGGTAGCGAACCAATATCTAGTTCTTCGTGGACGTTTGGTTGAATCTAATCTCTCTTTGGATGCGTTATCGATGGATGAACGGGGCGCTTGGTTGCTGAAACTCAATACGGGGCAGGAAGTTCGGTTCGGCCGGCGTGATCTCGAGCAACGCATCAATCGCTTTTTTGATATAGCTGCGCCGGCGTTAGCATCGGATATGGATCGTGCTGAATACATTGACCTTCGCTATACAAATGGGTTCTCTGTTGGTTGGCTAGACGACATGGCAATAAAGATTGCCGGACATAGGGAGGACCCGGGTGGTTAAACGTAGTGACCGCAAGCTCATCGTTGGACTAGACATAGGCACGTCTAAAGTTGTCACGGTTGTCGGCGAGCTTGCTGCCGAGAATACTCTTGAAGTCATCGGTATCGGATCGAATCCTTCTCGGGGGCTGAAGCGTGGTGTCGTCGTTAATATCGAATCGACGGTGCAGTCGATACAGCGCGCCGTAGAGGAGGCGGAGCTAATGGCTGGTTGCGAGATTAATACCGTGTTTGCCGGTATCGCTGGCAGTCATGTCCGTAGTTTGAACTCCCACGGTATCGTCGCGATCCGTGACAAGGAAGTAAGTAGCGGTGATCTAGATAGGGTAATCGACGCTGCTAGAGCAGTCGCGATACCGGCCGACCAAAGAATTCTGCACGTGTTGCCGCAGGAGTTTCTTATCGATTCGAACGAGGGTATCCGTGAGCCGATTGGCATGTCTGGGATTCGCTTGGAGGCGAAGGTTCACCTTGTGACCGGTGCTGTTAGTGCAGCTCAGAACATTGTGAAGTGTGTGCAGCGCTGTGGGCTGGATGTCGAAGATGTCGTCCTCGAGCAGCTTGCATCGAGTTACTCTGTGCTCACAGAAGACGAGAAGGAGCTTGGAATCTGCATCGTTGATACTGGCGGAGGTACAACGGATATTGCTGTTTTTCGTGGAGGGGCGATTCAACACACGGCAGTCATACCGATAGCGGGGGATCAGGTTACTAATGATATCGCTGTCTCATTACGTACGCCGACTCAGTATGCCGAAGAAATTAAGATTAAGTACGCTTGTGCACTGTCGCAACTCGCTAACCCTGACGAAACGATTGAGGTGCCAAGTGTCGGTGACCGGCCGCCGAGGCGTCTGGCGCGGCAAACTTTGGCTGAAGTCGTGGAACCGCGTTACGAAGAGCTATTTTCGCTTGTACGTGACGAGCTTCGGCGTTCCGGGTTCGAGGAACTGATTGCTGCGGGAGTCGTACTGACGGGCGGCAGCTCAAAGATGGAAGGCGCTGTTGAGTTAGCGGAAGAAATTTTTCATATGCCTGTTCGTTTGGGGGTCCCGCAATATGTTGAGGGTTTAGTCGATGTTGTACGAAACCCGATCCACGCTACGGCGGTGGGACTACTCTTGTACGGGAAGGAAGCGGTTGAGGCACAAGTTGATGCATCAGCATCACAGGTAGGAGTTTCCGGAGCTTTCGGACGGATGAAAGCCTGGTTTCAAGGGAATTTTTGAGGTTTTGGATAAGGAGTCTGGATGATGTTCGAATTAATGGATGGGCATGCGGAAACTGCGGTAATCAAAGTTATGGGAATCGGTGGTGGTGGTGGAAACGCTGTAGGGCATATGTTGGAATCCGGGATTGAAGGCGTAGATTTTATCTGCGCAAACACAGACGCTCAGGCACTGAAAAGTGCCAGAGTAAAGACAGGCATACAGATCGGTTGCAATATTACTAAAGGTCTGGGCGCCGGCGCTAATCCCGAGATTGGACGACAAGCCGCGATGGAGGACCGCGACAGGATCCAGGAAGTCGTTGAGGGTGCGGATATGCTGTTTTTAACAGCTGGGCTCGGTGGCGGAACGGGTACGGGAGCTGCCCCGGTCGTTGCGCAGTTGGCGAAAGAGCTAGGTGTTTTAACCGTCGCTGTGGTTACTAAGCCGTTTACGATGGAAGGCGGTAAGCGCATGCAGATTGCGGATCAAGGAATTGCTGAGCTTGCTCGCTATGTTGATTCACTAATAACGATACCGAATGAGAAACTCTTAACCGTTCTTGGGCCAGAAACGACGTTACTCGATGCGTTTAAGGCAGCTAACCAGGTGCTGCAGGGCGCCGTCCAGGGTATTGCTGAGCTTATCACGCGTCCCGGACTTATTAACGTCGATTTTGCAGATGTGAGAACCGTAATGTCGGAAATGGGTATGGCTATGATGGGATCAGGAGTCGCAAGTGGTGATGGCCGGGCGCGTGAGGCAGCGGAGGCCGCGATCTCGAGTCCGTTGCTCGAGGATATCAATTTGGCTGGAGCGAATGGTGTTCTTGTCAACGTCACGGCCGGTACGGATCTCTCGATCGGCGAATTCCAGGAGGTGGGTTTGACCGTCAAACACTTCGCTTCCGATGAGGCTACGGTAGTCGTCGGTACCGTAATTGATCCGGATATGGCAGGAGAGATTCGTGTTACTGTTGTTGCGACCGGATTGGGTCAAGCTACGGGTGTGGCAGACGTGCCCGTAAAAGTCGTCCGGCGAACTGCATCCGGTGAGCCCAACTACGCGGAGCTCGACAAGCCCGCAGTGCAGAGAAAGCAAGCAGTCGGCGACGGTATGATGCCGCCAACAGAAGAACTTGAGGATATGCTAGATATACCAGCATTTCTGCGCAGGCAGGCTGACTAGCTGTATTCACCATCTATCAAACGGTTTTTGGCACAGGGGGTGCAGTGACTTGTTGCTGATGCGGTAATATGGTGGCGTTTCTGGCTGTTTATGGGGACAATTAAGCTGTCTAATAATGTTTTTCAATAACGGTATAGGGCTTAACTCCGCTTTGCTCAAGGTCTGCATTTGATGAAACAACGGACTCTGAAAGAATCAATCCGCGCTACAGGTATAGGTTTGCATGGTGGTGAGAAGGTATATATGAACCTTCGGCCGGCGCCGGTTAACGCTGGGATCATATTTCGGCGTGTCGATCTCGACATCCCTGTAGATATTCCCGCCACCGCCCTTAATGTAACGCAGACAAATCTCGGTACGACGCTTGAACGTGACGGTGCCAAGGTGGCGACAGTTGAGCATCTAATGTCCGCGATGGCCGCGCTTGGTATCGATAACGCCTTCATTGATTTAACCGCAGCGGAAGTACCAATTATGGACGGCAGTGCCGCGCCCTTTGTCTTTCTCCTGCAGTCGGCCGGTATTGAGGAGCAATCCGCACCCAAGCGCTTCATTCGGATTCGCAAGCGAGTAGAGGTCGAGCATGGCGACAAATGGGCACGTCTAATGCCATACGATGGTTTCCGTGTGCAATTCGAGATCGATTTCGACCATCCAGTTCTACGTAAGCATCGCCAGACGGCAACTTTAGACTTTTCGACGACCGCGTTTCTCAAGGAGATTAGCCGAGCGCGGACCTTCGGGTTCCTGCGCGATCTCGAGACGCTACGTGACCAGGACTTAACCTTGGGCGGCGGGCTCGACAATGCCATCGTTATGGATGAATTTAGGGTCCTGAATGAAGATGGTCTGCGTTTTCGAGACGAGTTCGTGCGCCATAAGATTCTCGACGCTGTGGGCGATCTTTACCTTATGGGTGGTTGCCTCGTAGGCGAATTTAACGGCTTCAAATCCGGCCATGAGCTTAACAACAAACTTCTCAGGGCGCTCATAGAGCAACCGGAGTGTTACGAGGAAATTGTCTTTAATGACGCAAATGTCTCACCAGTCGCTTATCAGCTCGTCCCGGAGCTATCCGACTGATCGGTTTGGGGTAGTACCCGGACATTTAGCCTTGCGGCGCTGAGTTCGTCGGCTCGATAGCGGACCCGAGCGGCCCAGGCTGAAGAATCCATCATCAGTAGGAGTTCGCCGTTCTCGGTAAGGCTGGCTGTGACGAGATGTGCGGCTTCTTCGACCGGAAGTAGCGCCCGAATTTGGGCTGTAAGCTTCTCTCGGCGGTGCGCTTCTGCGGCTAGATTCGCCAAACTTCCGGTCTCGAGTAGTTCCAAGAGAGATAGTGGACGCTGTTTGGTCATGGGACTGAGCCTGGTATCAACGTTTCCATAGCAGATGTTTGTATAGATAATATTTTTTGGGCATGCTTGGCAAGTAGGCAAGAATGAAACTCCCTATAGGCGTTCTACCCAAAGCCCTAGATCTAAGGATCATGGGGTAACCGAGTGATAGTTTACAGATAAGGTTATAATTTCGCTGCAGCCAATGAGCGATAGCAATGTTCGGGCTGTGATAAGAATAGCCCCATATGAACGAGGGGACGGAGCAGCATCCCATGGAATTGATTATTCTATCGAAGAATCGTGGCCGTTTAGGTCACCTAGAGTTGACCTCCCGGCGAGTCCGGTTTGGACTTGCAGGACTTGTGCTGCTTGGTTGCGCGGGCGTCTTCTATGGCGGTTTCGTGGCCGCCACTAAATTTGGCATGGCTAATCCCACCAATCAGATCGCTGCTTGGCAGGCCAATATCGACGAGCAGAAAACAGAACTTTATAACACCCGTAAAGTGGTGATGAATAACCTCCATGCTCTTGCTTTGCGGTTAGGACAGATGAACTCTCACGTGGTGCGACTCGATGCACTGGGACAGCGACTTACGCAAATGGCGGGTTTCGAAGATGGCGAATTTAATTTTACGGTGCCACCTTCTCTGGGGGGACCTGAGGAAATCCTGACGCGAGATGATATGGATCAGGTTTCTGGACTGTTCTCGGCACTAGATGAGTTGGATAGCCAGCTCACTAACCGCCAGCAACAGCTCGGCATACTTGAGGACTTGCTCCTTAATCGCAAACTTCAGAATGAGGTTCATCCTGAGGGCAGGCCGATTTTCTCGGGTTACATCTCATCAGGTTTTGGCAATCGCATGGATCCGTTCACGGGTCGTGTGGCCTTTCACGAGGGAATTGACTTTGCGGGGAAGGAAGGCACAGATGTGGTTGCGGTTGCTTCGGGCGTTGTGACCTGGTCAGGTAATCGTTATGGTTACGGTAAGATCGTAGAGATCACTCACGGCAATGGTTATGTGACTCGATATGCTCATAACGCTGAGAACCTTGTCGCAGTTGGAGATACTATAAAACGTGGAGAAATCATCGCTTTGATGGGTGCTACGGGACGCGCAACCGGACCGAACTTGCATTTCGAAGTTTTACGGAATGGCAGAGTTGTAGACCCCTTGACCTATATTAACTAGCCCCCATATCTCGATAACTGATTTGTATTTGCCGGTCCCAAAGACCGTCATCGATCCGTAGAAAACGTAGCCTCAACTATTATCCAGGGATTCGGTTTGCTAAAGTTTTTATCAACTTTCTTCACCGATCTTATCGGCAGCCGTAACAAGCGGCTGTTGAAGAGCTATAGTAAGTTCGTTGCGCAGATTAATGCGCTTGAGCCCTCTCTCAAGAAACTTAGTGATGAAGAGATCGGCGCTAGGACACCAGAGCTGCGGGCGAGAGTCTCTGCCGGAGCAGGGCTCGAGTCAGTTTTGCCGGAAGCATTTGCTCTCGTGCGCGAGGCATCCCGCCGCTCGCTCGGATTGCGCCACTTTGATGTGCAACTCATAGGCGGAATAACGTTGCATGAAGGAAGAATCGCCGAGATGCGCACCGGCGAGGGCAAAACTCTTGTTGCTACCCTGCCCGCTTATCTTAACTCTCTTACGGGTAAGGGCGTTCATATCATTACCGTAAACGATTATCTGGCCCAGCGAGATGCGGATTGGATGGGGCCGGTGTATCGTTTCCTTGGCCTGACCGTTGGGGTTGCGAAGGCGGGTCAGAGCCAAGAAGTCAAACGGACTGCGTATGAGGCGGATATCACCTACGGAACAAACAATGAGTTTGGTTTTGATTATTTGCGCGACAATCTAGCATTCCGTCTCGAAGATCGGGTGCAGCGCGATCTTGCGTTCGCGGTTGTAGACGAAGTTGATTCAATCCTCATTGACGAAGCGCGAACGCCGTTAATCATCTCTGGCCGTTCGGAAGAAAGCACTGATCTATATCTTAAAATCAACCAGCTTGTGCCGTCGCTGAAACTCCATAGTCCGCCGCCAGGAGCGATCAACGACGAGATTGAGGCTGCTCAGGTAAATTTGTTAGGTACGTCTGAAGAAACCCTCGGTCAAATGAGTATCAGTGAGGCACAGGAAAAAGCCGCTGAAGGTAAGTTCTATCTCGTTGAGACGGACGCATCGACCAAGCCGGTCACATGTCAGCTTATTGTTCCTGGTGATTATACCGTTGACGAAAAAGCCAAACAGACGCATCTCACGGAGGAAGGACACGATCGCGTAGAACTATTGCTCGAGAAGGCAGGTGTGTTGGGGCACGGAGAAAGTCTTTACGATGCAGGTAACATTCGTCTCATGCACCATTTGAATGCAGCGTTACGCGCTCATGGGATTTTCAAGCGTGAGGTGGACTATATTGTTAAGGATGGCGAGATCGTAATTGTTGATGAATTTACAGGGAGGACGATGGCAGGTAGGCGCTGGTCTGACGGGTTACATCAGGCTATCGAGGCAAAGGAAGGTGTTCGCGTCAAGGAGGAAAATCAGACGATTGCTTCCATTACGTTTCAGAACTACTTTCGCCTGTATACGAAACTTTCTGGAATGACTGGTACTGCGGACACCGAAGCCTATGAGTTCCAACAGATATACGGGCTCGAAGTTGTCGTTATTCCCACTCACCTGGAGATGGTTCGAGAAGATGCGCCGGATTTGGTGTATCTAACGACGAAAGACAAATTTGACGCAATCATCGGGGACATAAGGGATTGTCGTGAGAGAGGTCAGCCAGTTTTGGTAGGAACGACTTCGATAGAGACGTCCGAACTGTTATCCATGCTACTTGAGAAACAGAAAGTTTCGCATCAGGTATTGAATGCGAAGTACCACGAGAAGGAAGCACAGATCATAGTCGAGGCAGGCCGTCCTGGAGCGGTAACCATTGCGACCAACATGGCTGGACGCGGCACCGACATTGTTCTTGGCGGTAATCTAGAAGCAGAACTTGTTTCGCTTGGAGATGCCGGGAGCGCTGCTATTGATGCGTTGCGTAAGGACTGGCAGGACCGTCACCAGCAGGTTCTCGATTCTGGTGGACTACATATTGTTGGTACAGAGCGCCACGAGTCACGGCGCATTGACAATCAGCTACGAGGTCGCTCCGGACGTCAGGGCGATGCTGGTTCGAGTCGTTTCTATCTCTCGATGGAAGATAATCTTATGCGAATCTTTGGTGATCCCGAGCGAACCAAGCGTTTACTGTCGCGTGCTGGGATGCAGGAGGGTGAAGCTATCGAGAGCCGTATGCTGTCCAAGCAGATCGAGCGGGCCCAACGAAAAGTTGAGGCGCATAACTTCGACATCAGAAAACAGCTGCTTGAGTATGATGATGTCGCTAACGATCAGCGTAAGGTTGTTTATCAGCAGCGTTCGGAGCTTATGGAAGCGAAAGATATATCAGATGCAATCGTTGTTATTCGTAATGAGGTCGTTAATCTGGTGGTTGACGAGTATATTGCCCCCGAGAGTGTTGAAGAGCTGTGGGATACCGCGGGAATAGCGCCGGCTCTAGAGCGAGACTTCGGCACGCGTGTCGATGTCGTCTCGATGCTTGAAAGTGATCATGGCCTTGGAGAAGATGGGCTTCGTGACGCGCTCGTCGAGCTTGTCAAACAGGACTACGAGATTAAAGTCGAATCTGTTGATCCCGAAGTCGTGAGGGAGCTTGAAAAGGGTGTCATGTTGCGCCAGCTAGATATGCACTGGAAGGAACACATCGGTGCTCTCGATTACCTTCGTCAAGGGATACACTTGCGCGGCTATGCGCAGAAGAACCCTAAGCAGGAGTACAAGCGCGAAGCCTTCGACATGTTTAGCGACACACTCGATCGAGTTAAGCACGATACGATTAGTATTCTTTCGAAGATTCAGATTCGTCGGCCAGAGGATGTCGCCGCGGTTGAGCCACAGCGCAGCGATGTCAGTTCGATGAGATTCCAACATGCCGAAGCACCGGCCCTTGCAGCGGCCCCAGTAGCGAAGGCACCGGCTCGTCTGGGCGTGCCCGCCCCACGTCCCCAAGTTGAACCTGTTGAGCAGTACGTACGAGAGCAGCCGAAGGTCGGACGCAACCAACCTTGTCCCTGTGGTTCCGGGAAAAAATTCAAGCACTGTCACGGCCGGCCGAGTTGATCCGTGCAACCGCGTCTAGATGTCGTTGTGGGTATAGTTCGAGATGCGACGGAACGAATCCTCATTAATCAACGTCCTTCTGGTACCTACCTTGAGGGTTTCTGGGAGTTTCCGGGTGGTAAGCGTCGAGCTGGGGAGGACCGAGAGACAGCGCTCAAGCGTGAGCTGGACGAAGAGCTTGGTATCGAGGTCGTAGTAGCCAAACCCTTGCTGGCTCTGCGTCACGACTACCTGGATCGGCTAGTACATCTAGACGTTTGGTCGGTGCTCGAGTACTCGGGTAAGCCACGGGCGCGTGAGAGCCAGGGAATTGCCTGGGTGCAGCCTGAAGAGATGTCTGACATAAATTTCCTACCAGCTGACACGCCAATTATCGCAGCGTTGCTAGAAAGGAGTTAACAGAGGGCCAGGCGGAATGGGATATTTTCGGTAACCTGTTTAGGACGGGCGTCGATACCTTCCCAGGTCACGAAGTGGACCGTAAAGCGGTGTTTTCCTGCGCTGATCTTGGGAAATCCGCCAACATTAGCCGCGACGAGTACGCGCACCAGTAACGGTTGTTCGTCTCGATTCATATTGTGCTGATACATGCCGCTAGTCGCAATCTGCTCTACCGGTTCGGTAGTTTGACGTATTAGCCAGAGTACCTCGGACACCGCATTGCAAATTGTTTGTATGTCGCGGGTCCATTCGTTTAATTGTTTGGTTCGTTCCTTCAACGGTAGGCGTAGCCAGTAGGCGTAGTCGGGTAGATCGAACATGCAGGTTCCGCCCGGAATGGAACTCCGGTGCTTGATCATGTTCAGAAACTCGCATTCCTTCGCAGATGTCATGAATTGTGGGGTCATCTCAGCTAGTGCCGATCGTAGCATCTCGACATTGTTGAGTAGGATTTTGACGCGTTCCAGGTCAACGTTCCGCCTACGCGAGTAGTCCGATAGAATCCCGGTATGACGTTCGAGTTCTTTAAGCACCTCGTTGCGTACATCACCTCGGCTTAGAATAGCTAGAATCTCGAGAAGGGTTCCGATTGTTGCCCGGGCGCTAAAACCCGTTAAGTCCTTCGCATGGTAGAGCAGTTGCTGATACAGAAACTCGATACGGAGAAAAGTTCGCATACGCTCCAAGAGCGGTTGTTCAAACTCCAGGATTCCGTCTTCTAGTGCAGTACCTAGGGGTTTGCGGTCAATTTTAGTCATAGCTCTATTTTGCGCGACGTTCTACCTCACAGCAAACTCTATCTTGCGGCCTAATTCCGTTCGGCATCGTTTATAGCTCGTTGCAGATAATCTTTGTGTAACGCTTTTACCCGCTGGCGGGTGAAGTTAAGAGTTTTGCTACCGTCGATGATGTCGTCGGCTTGCGTTATCCGTGTTTTTCGATCAGCCTGTGCGACAAGTATTGCTGAGGCTTCCTCCGCGCTGATGGCATCGCGTTGCACGAGTCGATTGATCTGTAGTTTGCGGGGACAGTCTACGACGAGCACACGGTTGACGAATTTGGCGAAATTTGTCTCTACAAGCAGTGGCACGACAATGATGGTGTAAGGCGCTTCTATACCTTCAACCTGAAGCAGCGTTCTCGCCCGTATTAGTGGGTGAAGAATCGAATTGAGTTTTTCACGAGCGGTTGGCTCGGTATATATGAGCTTCCGCATAGCCTCTCGGTTCAGCCCCCCGGACTTTAATAACAGTTTGTGGCCGAATGCTTCCTTGATTGCATCCAACCCCGGTTCACCTGTAGCCACGACTTCACGAGCAACTATATCCGTGTCGACGATTCCCGCGCCTGCTTTTGCAAACAGCGTTGCAACAGTGGTTTTACCGCTAGCGATGCCTCCGGTAAGTCCTAAACGGAACACTTTACCCCCACGATCTAGGCCAACCCATTATTAGCAGATATGATTCCATCAATTCCCCACCCCATAGTAGTGCGATCCAGCCGGCCATTGCCAGATATGGGCCAAACGGAATTGGCTTCTCGCGAGAACTCTGTCCCAGCGCTATCATAGTGGTGCCAATGACTGCGCCTGCGGCAGCGGACAGCATTATAACCAGAGGTAAAAGTTGCCAGCCGAGCCATGCGCCCAGGGCGCTGAGCAACTTGAAATCTCCGTACCCCATACCCTCTTTACCCGTCACGAGCTTGAAGACTTGGTAGGTTCCCCAAAGGCTTAGATAACCTGCGGCCGCTCCGACAACACTGGAACTAGCGTTAGTAAAGATGACGTCGCCGCCCGTCCGGAACAAGCTCGCTAGCAGTCCCGCCCACATAAGCGGCAACGTTATTGAGTCCGGGAGCAGCTTGTGGTCGATATCTATGACCGATAGAACAAGCAGTGTCCAAGTTATTGGTAATGCGAGGAGTAACTGCCAGGATGGGCCAAATACCCAGGCAACGACTAGGCTCAGAATCACCGTTATCGTTTCGATAAACGGATAGCTCATAGAGATTTTTGTCCCGCATTGTGCGCAGCAGCCCCTCAATAGAATGTAGCTAAGAATTGGGATTTTGTGGCGCGCGGTGACAGCGCCGCCGCACTCAGGGCATATTGAGTTAGGCTTGATTAGGTTAAAGGGCTGGTTAACGGCGTGCTTTGGTTCAGCATCCTCGGCCTCTAATTTTGCACACTGTTCACGCCAGCTCCGGCCCAACATAATAGGAACGCGATAGGCAACGACAGTAAGAAAACTGCCGAAGATGAGCCCCACGAGACCAGTGATGACAAACAATACATTAGGGTATATTTCGAAGATTTCCACGCGGACTAGCTAGCCTATCCGAAGTGAATGGCGGTAATATTCTCGCTGAGCTGAGGTATGGATTCCAGGGTTTTCCCTTACCATTTAATATTGCAGCATCCTAGCGATGTGTGAGTCGGTACCCGCGCAAAATATTACCAACACAGCGCTGTCCAGGCTGAGTCTCAATATATTAAGTGGTCGCAAGGAAAGATTCCTTCGTCGGGGATGGATGTCGAAATTCGGTCCAACCGGAGGTGAGCAGTTGAGATCTCGTTTGTGCAGGGCGTTTATTGATGATTCTGCTCGATAGCGCTTTTCTTCTAGTTAATCGGTATCTCTTTACGTGGACAAGTCCTTTCGTAGACAATACCGCCGCCTCGATTACTGAGAACTGATTTGAATCTTCACGAATACCAGGCGAAAGCATTGTTTGCCCAGTTCGACATTCCCGTGCCGCAGGGTCGCGTAGCCTCTACTGCAGAAGAAGCATTAGCATCAGCTGAGGAGCTGGGCGGTGAGCTTTGGGTTGTAAAGGCTCAGGTACATGCGGGCGGTCGTGGCAAGGCTGGCGGCGTTCTCTTAGCGCGCAGTGTCGCTGAAGTTGGCGAGCATACTGAGGCCCTATTAGGCACTCGTTTATATACCCATCAGAGTGGTCCAGAGGGTCTGCCGGTGGATACGGTCTATGTCGAAGAGGGTTCGTTAATCGCTCGTGAACTCTATTTAAGCCTGCTTGTAGACAGGGATTTGGAGCGCGTCGTGATCATGGCTTCTGCTTCGGGCGGGATGGATATTGAGTCTGTGGCGGCTGACACGCCTGAGCAGATTTTATCCTTCGCTCTACATCCAGGAGCCGGGCTTGCCGATTTTCAGACGCGTATGTTGGGGTTCGGTCTTGGACTAGATCAGAATCAGCAACGTGAGCTCAGCGACATTCTGAGTAATCTAGTAAAATTGTTCCACGCGTGTGACGCAAGTCTCATCGAAATTAATCCGTTGATTGTCACCGAGGCCGGTAATGTGATCGCTCTCGATGCGAAGATAAATGTCGAAGATAATGCGCTATTTCGCCAGGCATCCTTGGCGGAACTGCGCGACGAAGCTCAGGAAGACGAGAACGAGCGAGAGGCTCGGGCTCACGATCTGAGTTATGTCTCACTCGGCGGCAATATCGCTTGTATGGTAAACGGTGCTGGTCTCGCAATGGCTACGATGGATCTCATCAAGCTCCATGGTGGTGAGCCGGCCAACTTTCTCGATGTCGGCGGCGGTGCTACAGTCGAACGAGTTACCGAAGCGTTCAAAATCATTCTATCGAACAAAAACGTTGAGGCGATACTCGTCAACATATTCGGTGGTATCGTTCGTTGCGATTTAATCGCGGAGGGTATTGTTGTAGCGGTTCGTGAGGTGGGCGTCGACGTACCAGTGATCGTTCGTCTCGAGGGGACAAATGTTGAGAAGGGTCGCGCACTACTGGCTGAGAATGATCTAGCGATTCTCGCGGCGGATGATCTAACGGATGCTGCAATCAAGGTTGTTACCCTAGCCAAAGACCGGGACGCTTTGTTATGAGTATTCTAGTAGGAAAGGAAACCAAGGTTGTATGCCAGGGACTTACCGGCAAACAGGGGAGTTTCCATACGGAACAATGCTTGGAATACGGTACGAAGGTTGTCGCTGGTGTGACACCGGGGCGCGGCGGCGAGGAGCATCTTGGACTACCGGTGTATAACTCTGTCAGAGATGCAGTAAGTGAGACTCAGGCGACGGTCAGCATGATCTGCGTACCAGCACCTTTTGCTGCGGACGCAGTACTTGAGGCGGCGGATGCGGGAGTGGATCTCGTCGTGTGCATCACCGAAGGGATACCGGTCCTCGATATGGTTCGCGTGAAGGCTGTTCTGGAAAACTACGATTGCTTGCTTATAGGACCGAATTGCCCCGGGATCATTACTCCCGGTGAATGTAAGATCGGCATTATGCCAGGGTTCGTCCACACGCCAGGCTCGGTCGGTATTATCTCCCGTTCCGGAACGCTGACTTATGAGGCCGTCTTACAGACGACGCACGAAGGTCTCGGGCAGACTACTTGTATTGGTATTGGTGGGGACCCTGTGCGTGGCATGGATTT
>Ga0310344_10000290_pt1 | contig 40731 bp, 28 predicted proteins | sample HC15DNA20200_MG_FD_203801 | JGI IMG/M metagenome (GOLD analysis project Ga0310344, IMG submission 203801) | Marine microbial communities from station ALOHA, North Pacific Subtropical Gyre - HC15-DNA-20-200_MG | ecosystem: Environmental > Aquatic > Marine > Oceanic | place: Pacific Ocean: North...
CCCAAGTTCTATCAGTTTCATTCCATACATAGTCCACACCAAAACCTGCATCAAATGGAAGTTCTACAGGAGCTACATATTCACATTTTGCTTCATCAAAAGACCAAGAAGCAGGTGCTTGAGATGCGTCCCTAGCACTCCACTCTGCTTTTACTTCATCTTGTTTTGCTTTCTTTTCTTCATCAGTCATATCTATAATATTCCATACATCTTTAACTTTTCCATCAACTACTTTATACTCTAAACCATTATGCTCCCATGCCTCACAATTTTCAGAACCTTTAGAATCATCAAATTTTTGATAAGGTCCTAGTATTGGTTCAGGAACTCTTTCAAAAGCAAGCCAACCAGAAGGAACATTAGATCCTTCAAAACCACCATCTGGATAAGCCAATTGTAAGTTTGATCTAAGACGTGGATGTCTTTGAGGTAATCCATTTTCGTCTATTTTAATTAATAAGTCCATAATTTACTCGTCTGCTGTTCTTGTTGATGGGAAAGATCTTTCATCCCCAGGCCAGATGATTCTTACTCCACCATCTCCCCCTTGTCCTCCATTTCTTGTTGGTCCATTCAGAGTTGAGTTATTAGCACCTCCTCCTCCTCCACCTCTAAGTCCACCAAATCCTCCACTAGATGCACCAGGTTGAGAAGCTTGAGTAGTACCATTTGTACCACCTGATCCACCAGTACCACCACCATTTTGACCTTTTCCTTCTCCATCAGATCCTTTACCATTCATACCAACACCACCTCCTCCAGTACCACCATACAGTCCATAACCTTGACCACCGCCACCTCCAGCTCCACTATCAGTATCAGCATCATCTGCAGTACCACTGGGACTTCCTCCTGTTTTTCCATTTCCTCCATCTCCTGCATATCCTCCTGCTCCACCGCCACCTCCAGGCCAGTTATTTTGGGTGGTTCCACCACCTGGAGAAGAACCTCCAGTTCCTCCTCTTCCACCACCTTCTGCGTATGAACCTCCAGTCGGGGTAGTGCCGCCACCGCCGCCACCGCCGCCTCCATTACTATTTCCTCTATCTCCTGGTTCTGCTCTTAAATTACCACTAGACATAATATAGCTTTGATTGCCATGAGTTCCACTAGTACCAGATGTTTGTACTGCTCCTCCTGCACCTACAACTATATCAATATCTGTAGTCCATGTCATATTATTAGCATAAGTAAGACCACCTCCACCACCTGCTCCTCCATTTTTAGTACCATATGCAGGAGCTCCTGCACCACCACCTGCAACAACAACCGCAGAAAACTTTTCCATTCCTCCAGGAGGAGTAAAAGTATATGATCCAGGTGTGGTATATTCTTGTTGTCCTGGAGGAGTCGTTCCCACTACAGCAAGAAACATTTGTTGTATAGGCATTAACTTAATCCTCCACTATGATAGTCCAGCACCAGAGATATATGCACTTGTACCTCCTGTGAAATAAATGGTCGCAAGTCCTCTTCCAGCCAGTGTGCGGTTCCCTGTCGCAGCATCAGAAGCATTATAAAGAGTAGTTATTGATGCAGTAATTGTTAAATTAGAACCACTATTATTCAAAATACTTATAGTATCACCCAAACCAAAGATATTGTTGGGAATCGTAACCGCTCCACTACCAGATTTATCTATTAACTTACCTGAATCAGAAGCAACTAATGTATAAGCACTAGTTTGGACATTAGCTGGTATTTGTCTCATGTCACCTTTATCATCTCTCATTGATCCACCTATTGACACTCCATAACTAGTCGTCTCAAATTTTTTGGTATCATCATAGTACAAATCTACTGATCCAGTTGGATTAAAGAGTGCAGCAGTCTCAGCACCATCTCTAACCTTTATTCGTAGAGAATTAGAGTTGTCCATCTGGACAATTTGAGCTTCTGAACCTGTATATTTCAACTGCAAATTTTGAGCATCTCCTATCCTGACAGAAGAGTCTGCATCAACATCTATGTTTTGTGTAGTGGTAATACTTGTAACTGTTATTCCATTTGGAAAATCTGCAGCACCACCAGAAGCACCACTAAAATCAGTTGCCGTACATATTCCTGTTATACTAACTCCATCGTTAGTAGACTCGAATTTTTTGGAATTATCATAGTATAATTCTACATTCCCATTTTCAGTAAAACTAGCACATGTTTCATTTACCGCCTCATTCATTATCTTAGTAATGTTTGAACCAACTATTAACTGCCCAGATGAATTGTTATTTACAAAATAAGTATGATTATTAGTATGATGCCAAATTTGGAAATCACCACTACTTCCTACATCAATTGAAGCATTTCCTGCTGCAGCTGCTCCATCGGGAAGATTGAAACCAAGACTAGAAGTTGAAACACCAGTCGTTGTCGTTCCATCGTTAGTCGTGGCTAATTTAGTAGAATTACTATACTTTAGAGATGCGGCTCCATCTTCTTCAAAAGTTGCGTATAATGAACCACTAGTATTTCCTAAATTAATATCATCAGCAGATAATAATTCAAGAACACTACCATCTACAGTATTTTGTATAGAAAGTTTTCCTGTAGTAGTGTTTTTTATTACACTATTATTAGATGTATGAAGTATTTGTATATCACCAGTACCACTACCATTACCTTCACCAACAAATATACTTTGATCATCTTTAGGTAATACCAAACCTGCAGCAGTAACAATACCAGCAGCTCCAACAGAATATGCAACACCAACTTGAAGTTGACCACCAGAGACATTAACACCACTCTTGGCAGTGACCATTCCAACGGAATCGACACTCGTTACATCTTCGTATGTTAATGTCCCTGCAACAGATAATCCAGCACCAATATATACGTTCTTAGCAATAGCAGCACCACCATCAACTATTAATGCACCTGTTGATACTGATGTAGAGTCTGTAGTGGCATCAACATTAACAGCACTAGCAAAATTAGCAACACCAGTAACATCTAATGTGCTACTTAACTCAGCAGTACCATAAGCAGTTATAATACCAACAGTAGCCAATCCTACAATATTAACATTAGGAACTCCAGCACTAACAGCAGTATTTCTAAATGTAGCAGCAGTTCCTGTAATTATATTATCTGTTGATGCAACACCAGTTAGATTAGCACCTGATCCACTAAAAGTAGCAGCAGTTATAATACCAATTGTCTCTACATCACCTGCAGCATTAGCAGTAAGAGCAGATCCTACATGAAAAGCAGTACTAGCTGTAACAATACCTGCAACAAGTTGACCTGGCTCAAAAGTACCAGCATATAAACTACCAGTTACATTAAAATCACCATTCAGATTTTGTGAGGATGCAGCAGAAACAATAGCATCTGAAACATTAAACGAATCAAATACCTGAAATTCTATAACATCCGAAACACTAGCAGCAGTTACTAAATTAACTGTGCTTCCATCAGACGCAGTAAAATCACGACCTTCTGCTAGTCTTACTCCATTCCTATAAACTGCTATTTCATTTATTCTATACCCACCAGTGACCGTAAATTCAGTCTGATCGGCTGTCGCTAACGAACTAATATTCTTTGTTGCAATATTAGGTGTTAATGATATGGGTCTTCCTATTGCCATCTGAATACTTTTTTAGTTATTTAGGGTAAAAATTATGCACAGTTAGTCACATTAGCAATGACTTTCCAACCAGTGTCACCAGTTCCACTAGCCTTTCTAATGATAGTGAGACTATAAACATCCAAACCACTAGAACCACCAGAAGAAGGGGCAGATCCACCAGCCCATACCTCAGTAACAGCATTACCATCAATTGTCCAGTTGGCAGCATAACCAGCAGCAGCAGCAGTTGTAACAACTGTGACTGATGCAACATCTCCAACTGCCATCTTACTGCTTAATGCATAAGTATCATTCCATCTAATATTAGGAGTAGAAGTTGTTGATTCAGTAGTAGTAAAATAGAAGATATTTGCAGTTGCTATACCTATTTGTAAATTATCACTTAACTTACCTGCCTTTATAAATGAACCCTCAAAGAGACCACCAGTAACACCCATACCAGCAGTAGTTGATGTGAAACCAGTTACCTCAATTCCTTCGTTAGTCGTGGCTAATTTAGCAGAGTTGTCATAGTAGAGCTCTACATTCCCATTGCCAGAAGTTCCCCAATTTGTTTCCCAAGAACCAGAGGCATAATTTAATAATCGACAATTTCCTGAATCATCAGCATATAGTTGCCACTTATCAGCATTGTCATCACCTTCATCAGCATACAAATAAACTGCTGCATTACCACCTTCTGTACCTTGAACAACTATTCCATCTGAACTTGTCTCAAAAGTTTTGACATTATTATGGTATAACTCTACAGCTCCGTCAGCTATAGCATTAAACAGTACCTCATTACTACCATTAAGTCCCTTTACGTAACTGCCCTTAAGATTAATACCTCCTGTACCATTGTCATGTATATAAGATTCAGATGAATCATGATATATAACAAGATCTCCATCAGATCCAAAATGTAATGCATTACTAGTAGCCGATCCATCTGCAAATGTAACCACCCCAGAAGTAGCAGCCATGGTTATGCCACTACCAACCTTCAACTCTCCTGTTGCTTGACCACTAAAAACAGGTGTTGTTAATGTAGGAGATGTAAGAGTTTTATTTGTAAGAGTATCAGTTGTGGTTCTTGCAACTAAGGTATCAGTAGTTGTTGGTAGTGTTAGAGTTACATTTCCTCCATATGCTGAGTGAGCAGCAGATTGTAGAGCAGTATAATGTGCGTTTGAACTCTCACAATAGAATTTTATGTTTGAAACTGAACCTGAATTCTTAAGGTCAATAGTACCAGCAGAAATAGTTACATTCTGAGCAGTAACAACACCAGCATAACCTACGGAATATGCAGTACCTACTGTTAGTTGTCCACCAGATAAATTAACACCACTTCTAGCAGTAATAAGACCAACAGCATCTACGTTAGTTACATCTTGATATGATAAAGTTCCACCAATACTTACATCGCCATTAAAGGTTCCTGTAGTAAATGTACAAGCAGCACCAGTTACATTACCAGATAAACCATTTGCAGTAATAATACCAGTTACAACTGCATCTGTTGCTCCTAATCTAGTAATTGTAGAAAGACCTGGAGTTCCAGTAACCGTTAAACTATTAGCATCAATATATTGAGTAATACCAATACCAGCAAAACCAGTAAGAGTTAAATTATTACCATCACCATAAAAATAACCAGCAGTTATAGAAGTAGTTCCAGAAACATTAGTAGCTGTTAATGTATCACTAATTGTAAGATCACCTGTTATATCAGTTATAGATTGTCCTAAATTAAATGCTTTATATGCAATTATCTCAACAATATCTCCACTATTTGCTGCACTTGTTAATCCAACCGTAGATCCATCACTTGCAGTAAAATCATTGTCTTTTACTAATCTAATACCATTTAAATATACATCACAATATCCAGGATCATATCCTGCACTAAACGTAAAATCTGTCTGAACCCCTGTAGGCTCATAACTCTTTCTGGCAATCGTTACTGACGAATCACCAGGTGCTCTTCCAATATAACCACTACGATTGAAACTCATTTAACTAACCCCTGTTAAGATACTTAATGTTGCGTCTATTGCATTCTTAGTATCACAATATATTCTTATCTCATCACTACTCTCTAATACTGTTTTACCAGCATCCGTTATAACAAAAGAACTTCCATTTGGAACTGGAATCTTTCCTGCTATAGCAACCTCAGTAGAAGCACTATTATCCCAAACGGTAACACTTAAATTAACAGAATTTACAGTATTATTAGCAAATGTCCCACCAACTAAAATACTCTTTGTTGATGTTGATGTATATGCTGTTGTGGGACCAAGAAAATTAAAATTCTGTGATGTAGCAGAAGCAGTATTTGTCGAATCTCTATCACACGTTACAGAAGCAACTCCAACAGCAGTAATTTTCGTTCCCACTAAAAAATGCTGGTTATCAACTACGTCATTTATATGAACATCAACTGTAGATATACCAGTAATTAAATTGGTCAAAATTCCAACAGCACCTCCTGTGCTTGTTGACACAATTCCTGTTGCTCGTGCTACTTTATTTGAAAAAGCTTCTGCCATTTTTCTTTATGTGTTAATTTTATTTATTAACCGCCAAGTGCGATTGCTAGACCTAATGAAGCACCTGGAGTCACTTGTACTGTTGCTATACCACTAGTTCCTGCAGGAATAACTTGCCATGCATTTCCTGTAGTAGATGTAAAGTTTAATACACTAGCACCTGCTCCAATATAAGTTCCTTCAGAAGAAACCGCAACTTGTGCAGATCCAGTAAAACTAGTAGCAGTTAAAACTCCAGATACAACTGCATCTGTAGCATTTAACCGAGTAATAGTAGCACTAGTGCCTACAAAATCAGTATTTGTTAATCTAGTAATGGTACTACTGGTACTTACTATATCAGTAGTGTTTAACCTAGTAATAGTACCAACACCAGTGATGTTGATATTTCTACCAGTTACCTCATCATAACTAAGATCACCAGTGACATTTAAGTCGCCACCAACGGTTAGTGTGCCAACAACTGTAGCACCTGCACCTATGTTTACATCCTTATCAACATAAAGACTAGTACCAAAAGTACCAAGTCCAGTGAAAGTAGAAGCACCAGATACATTTAAACTAGTAAATGTGGCAGCAGTTCCTACTAAATTAGTGGTATTTAATCTGGTGATTGTACCAACACCAGTGATGTTGATATAAGTACCACCAACATTCTGGAATGAAATATCACCAGAAACAGATAAATCACCACCAACACTGGCATCACCAGCAATGGTAGTTGCAGCACCTACTGATAGATCTTTATCAATATGAACAGTTTTACCAAAAGTGCTTATACCTGCAAAAGTAGAAACACCAGTTACATTAATGTCCTTAGAAACATCAACTCGGTTAATAGTACCGATACCAGTGATATTCAGGTTTCTACCTGATACCTCATCATATACTACATCATCTAAAACGTAAAGGTCTCCACCAACATAAAGATCCCCTCCAGTGGTTGTAATACCACCAGCAGAGGATAATGTTGTAACACCTGTTATTCTTACATCACTAAGGAATGTTGAAACTCCTGCAATATGTAAGGTTGTTGCACCGATTCCACCTTGGGCATGGAGAGTGTATTGTGGAACAGACGTACCAATACCAACCCTAGAGTTAGTAGGATTAGCTAGAATGAGATCATCATTGACCTCAAGCCCATTCTTGACTACAAAATTCTTATTGACAGCCATAGTTCGGGATCACTCTCCCCCGTGTACTTATCTTATTTATTTATAAAGATACAATCCTTATGGTTAGAATGGTCCAGAAGCAGCAGGTACAGTATTACCTTCAGCAGATATTGATACAGGACTCTTAGTATATGATTCAGCAAAAACTCCTTGGCAACATAAAAGTTTTACATTAGATGCTGTTGCACTTTGACTTGTTGTTGTTAAAGTTGATGTTGGTACAGTAATAGAAGATCCAGAATAAAGCACTTGACCTAATGTAAGTCTAAAATTAGAAATAAATCCAGCAAATTCAAACGAAGTATTATCATCCTGAAAACCAGCAATACAGAATTCACCAGTATCTGTATTAAGATCTTCTCCTCCAGTTGTACTATTATATGTTCTTGTCCCATCTTGATATACACTTAAATAATCATTACTATCTTTTACAAAGGCAAGATGAACCCATTGTCCATTAGGAATTGCATTAGTAACCGTTACAGAAGCCCAACCTGCTCCTCCGCTTGTTGTCGTTGAATAATACCAATCAATTTTCTGATTTGACATTCCCTCAACAGCAAATTCTCTTGTGCTATTAGCATTAGATCCTTTCGCAGCTAGACAATCATAATTATCTGGGAAATCAGATGCTTTATACATCCAAAATTCCATAGTATACGTATTACTGCCAAGTCTCAAGTCTGAATGATCTAATAAAACAAGTTTATCTCCACTTCCATCAAATTGAACAGAGGGATTAAATGGACCATTAACAACTGATGGACTACTATTAGCGGTTATAGTTCCAGGTGTAACTGTTGAACCTGTTACTGATCCTGATTGATTACAACATAAAAGTTTTACATTAGATTCTGTTGCACTTTGACTTGTTGTTGTGATAGGAATAGCACTAGGTTGAAAAGTAGAAGTATAAAGTGCTTGTCCTTTTGTTACTCTAACTGTACTAATCTTACCATCAAAATAACGAGGATAACCAGCAGAAAGGGAACCTATACGAAATTGTGAGTCAACAGTTGCACTACCAGTTACACCAGTTAGTGGTGTACCAACTGATGTTCCATTAAGAAAAATGCTTACTGTAGTACTATTACGAACCAGAGCAACATGATGCCACCTTCCAGCTACTACAGAATTATCAGGGCCAGTTACGGAGTCAGCACCCCGCCAACCTCCTTTTATTTGCATACTAGTCCCTACATGCAACCAGTAACAGCAGCTATCAGAGAATTTTCCAAGAATTGACTCCCAATCACTAGGAGTGTCAGTAATATTAAACCAACATTCAATTGTAACACTATCAGTACCAAAAGCAAAATCACTATGATTTGCAATATAGAGATAATCATCAGTACCATCAAATAAAACACCTTTATCTACACCACCCGTTCCAGCTCCACCTCCTCCACCTCCAGAAGTGTGCCATGCAAGAGAAGTAGATCCTCCTCCATAACCAGTATATCCTCTAATTGGTGATTCTTTTTTAATAAAATCTTGCATAATATTTAATTAAAATGGTTGATCGGAACTAGCAGATGGACTACCAGTAGCAGTTAAACTTTGTCCTGTGGTATTTGCAACAGTCGCAGTTGTAGAACTGGTAGATGTACAACACAAAAGAATTACATTAGATGCTGTTGCACCTTGACTTGTTGTTGTAAGTGTACAATCTGGTGGGGTAAAATTAGAAGTATAAAGTGCTTGTTTTGTATAACGAACATTAGATATATAACCTTTCCAGCTTCTACCATATGATTGAAGTCTTCCTACCTCAAAATGCGAATCATTAGATACACTTCTACTATCTGAACTAACTGAACCCACGCTAGTACCATTATGGTAAAGAGTAACATTATTTGATCCTGTACCATTACGAACTAAAGCTATATGATACCATGTATTATTAGATATAGATACTGTTGATGAATTAACCCAATTATTACCTTGGTCTCCACCAGCAATATTACCAGTACCATTCGTATGAATCCATACTCCACAATCACAAGATGTACCATATTTTCCAGCCATACACTGCCAACCACCCAAAGCCGTATTTTTCCAGAAACACTCTAGTGTAAAATTTCCAGTTCCTACATCATCCATCGCACTATTATCCTGAACTTGTAAGTACTTAGTAGTGGATTGATCACCAAAGTCAACAGAACCACTTGTAGGTCCACAATCATCACCACCACCACCAGAAGCAGTGTGGTGAAAATTTAAACCCCCAACACCACCAGTCATGCCAGTTACTCCAGCCATAGGAGATTCTTTAACAGTAGGATACCATAAATTACTCATAATTTTAAGTTGCGTTAGTTAAGTTTGCAATAACTTTGAAACCAGAGTCACCAGTATTAGTTGCATGTGTACAGATAATAGTGTATACATAAATATCCAATCCATTAGAACCACCAGCACTAGGAGCAGAACCACCTACCCATTCCTCTGTTACTGCATTACCATCAATAGTAACGTTGGCAGAATAACCACCAGCAGCAGCAGTTGTGATGACTGTTACTGTAACTACATCACCAGCATCCATTACACTATTTAAACTGATACTACCACTAACTCTTATATCTGGTGTACATGTAGTTGTCTCTTGAGTAGTAAAGTAATGAACCATACCACCTTGAAGATCAATAGTATTATTATCACTTAACTTACCAGCAGTTATATTAACTCTCTCTACCAACTCACCATTACTAAATGAGAATCCACCATTATTTGTGATATGAAGTCTTTGTACTGTGCCAGTGTTGAATTGCAACTGATCTACATTATGATCATATACAATTTTTACTCCATCATTATCAGCTACATCACCAAATAATAAACCAGAAGTACCATCATTCGCAGTCAAGAACTGTAAATAATTGGTTCCACTTCTCTCTAGTGTTATTTGTGATGATGCATGACTTTCACCACCACTTTTTGACTGCATCACATGAAGTTCGGATTGTGGAGAACTGGTTCCGATACCAACTAGGCCACCATCTGTGATTCGCATCTGTTCATCATCAGTAGCATCAAGAGCTGTTCCATCAGCTGCGTATCTGGTAAGAAATAGCATATCCATACCACTCCTACCATCGGTAGATTCAACAGCTATTCCTGCTCTTAGTATATTAGGTGATGATCCTTGACCAGCCGCCGTAATGAGTGGCATGATTTGTGCTGTGGCTATGGTATCCCCAGTCGTAGGAACAACTGTGAAACCACCATCACTGAAATCTTGAGTCCGAGATAGTAAGTTAGTACCTAGACGTAATTTTGCACCACTTCCATCAACTTTATTAGTTCCTATACCAACCTTTCCAGAAGCAATACGCATATCTTCTGCGCCAGCAGTTTCTACTGTAAATGTATTAGCAGCAGGGAATCTTAATGCAGTATCTGTATCTCCCGTATGAAGTATCTTATCTGCTACATCAAGTGTGGTAGCAGTAGCAATACCAGTCGTTACCGTTCCATCGTTAGTCGTCTCAAATTTTTTGGTATTATCATAGAAGAGCTCTACATTACCATTGCCATTACATTCAATATTAGTTTCAACACTACCACTAGCACGGTTTCCGATGATGAAAGGTCCACCCTCATTCGCTGTTAATTGGAATTTATCGTCATTATCATCTCCTTCATCAGCGTAAATATAAACATTTGCAGTTCCACCCTCTGGTCCCCTGACCATTATGCCATTTCCATCCGTGTTAAAAACTTTAACATTATCATAGTAAAGATCAACTGAGCCGTTATCTGACATGACAATATAATTTTCGTCATGCGTACCATTTTGTAAACCAAAGGTATCTGCTCCTATGTATAACCCACCAGCACCAGTATGCGTGATCTTAGAGTTACTTCCATCATGATATGCGGTAAGATCCGATGCATCTCCCACGTTTAATCGTACATTATCAAGTAGATGTACATCACCAGTTCCACTAAAGGTTGCTACTCCAGCAATACCCATAGTAATGCCAGAACCTACTGTAAGTTCTCCACCAGTTATATTAACACCACTCTTGGCAGTTATAAGACCAACAGAGTCTACACTTGTTACATCTTCATAGGTTAATGTACCAGCAACTGATAATCCAGCACCAATATATACGTTCTTAGCAATAGCAGCACCACCATCAACTATTAAAGCACCTGTAGTAGTTGATGTAGAATCTGTAGTACCATCAACATTAAGAGCACCAGTAATAGTAGCTGCAGCACCCGTAAGATTACCACTAAGACCTAAAGCAGTAATAATACCCGTTACAACTTCATCTGTTACTGCTAATCGAACAAGAGTGGATATACCAGATACTGCAAGACTAGAAGCATCAAGAATTGGAAAAGATCCAGTATAACTTGATGCTGTTATAACACCTGCACTACCTAATTGAATATTAGTTCCTACTTTTACTTCACCACGAACATCTAAAGTAGAACTAGGAGCAGTACTAGCAATTCCTACTTCATTCGCTACTGATTCTACGGCAAAAGTGTTTTGATTTCCTAGACCTGCTAGATTACGTGCTGCTGACATTATACTTTTTAGTTATTTATATTGAAGAAGCTGCTGGAAAAACTGGTTCGTTATCCGAAGCTTCATCTGTTGACTCTATAACAATAAATGCGGTGTCATCATTACCACCCACCCTTGTACCAGTAGATAGAGTAGTGCTAGTAAGAAGAGTGATTTCTCCATTAGAGTAACCTGATCCTCCTCCACCTCCACCATTACCGCCTAATGATGGACCATCACCACCTCTGGCTCCTGCTCCTCCACCACCACTATTTTCATTAAGACCATTACCACCATTTTCTCTATATCCAAATCCTGCTTTATATCCTCTATCTAATTCTGCACTACCAGTAATTATATCACCATCATAAGTGCGAGCCTGAACATTTGTTCCTATATCTTGGCAAGGAGCATAACCTTGAGCCGCATAATAATCTCCAACGGTACATTTAGGCATGAATCCACCTTCATTATTATCAGAATCAAAATTTACAGCAGTAGTATTAGTTGCTCCAAAGTATGCTTTTGCATAGGAACCAGAAGTACCCATCTCACCTGTATTAATCTGTTCTCCTCCTCCACCACCATTAATACCTTGACCACCTTCACCAGCTAATCCTACTCCACCACCATCTCCACCTCTTCCACCAGTACCTGCTCCTCCACCTCCACCACAAACTGCAATAACATTTGCTTTGCGATATAATACAGCAGAACCTCCACCACCAGGATTACCTCCTTGTGGTGCAAGGTTAGCAGAGTATGGAACTCCTAGTTTAATTGTATATTCTGTATCTTTAAGAAGAGTAATCTTAAATACTGATATTCCACCATATCCTCTACGTCTACCACTCTGAGAATCACCTCTCGATCCACCCATTGTAATCTTTACTTCACTATTTGTCTCTGATGGATAAATTGTAATTGATCTAGTAGCAGCAGATGTATCAGCACGGAAAGAAAGAGCACCATCTGATAAATCAACAGTTCCAGTAGAATTTAATGTAGTAGAGTTTTCACTAAATGTCTCATATTTAATAATATTTCTTGCAGCAGTAACATCATAATCAACAACACTACTATAAACTGGAGATGGATTTGCTGTATTATGACTTACTTTACATTGTATAGTAGATACTCCAATAGTAGTAGAAGATATACTAAGTTCAGTAGTAGCAGATCCAGTTACAGTTGAACTATCACTTAATTCAGTACCATCCTGTGACCATTGATATGAGAAATCGGTAGTACCATCAGTAGCAGTTGCATATAAACTAAAAGTATGAGTAGCACCAGTTGCAACTGTTTCTTCTTGAGGTTGAGTAACAATTGTTATTTCAGGAAAAACTGTAAGAGTTCCTATTCCAGAACTTAAAGGTTCATTTGGTGCATTTCCTGTAGAATATCCACCCAAACTAACAGAAGTAACTCCAGTAATATATTCAGGAACATAATCAGCTTGAAGATAATATTCTCCTCCGTTCACATCATTAGTAAGATTGCTTATAGTAAGAACAGTAGATCCTGCACCACTAATTGTATTGCCAGCAGAAGTATTTCCGTCAGTTAAAGATCCAACTCCAACCCTATACCATCGATAAGTAATAATTCCAAGGTTATTTGGAGAATTAGCAACAGACCCTACTGTTGTGAAACTTGCAGTAGCAATACCAGTAAAAGTTGCAATTCCTGCAGTACTAGTTGCTACTCCAACAGGATTAGTAGTAAATGACAGGTCAGGACCGTTAAGATCAAGACCTGTTGGGACTAATGGAAACAATGACATTTATTTTTACTGGAAGTTTTGTCCTGTAATTACACCAAAGATACCTTGATTATCTAAATCATATCCATCAAAAATATTGAAGGAGTAAATATCACTCTTGGATGCAGTTGTTGTAACCTCTGGAACAACACCACCTGGCCAGTATACTGCAACAGCATCATCATCACCGTTGTGTATTGTGTTAATACCAACCCCATATCCACCTGTACTATTTTGAGTTAGTTTCAGAGTAAAGGATTGTGATGTATTAACTACTTGATCAGCATTATATAATCTAATTCTAGAAATATCATCAGTAACAGTACAAATAAATGTACTTGCCTCATTTAGATAAATCTTAATCTGATTAGATTCAACTTCAAGATATCGAACTTCATTAGAGGCAGCTTGTAATCTAGTGTGTCCTACAACATCTAAACCTGCCCTTGGGGTTACAGTTCCAATACCAGCACCAGATGTAGTAGTTGCAAATATAGTAGAACTACCTCCTACCTTTATATTAGTAGCAGTTAGAATACCAATCGTTAAATTACCACTCGTAACCTCTAATGCTGTTGCGGTTATAATACCAGTAACATAAGCATTCTTAGAAACTAATTCATTATTAAAGAACGCAGATCCATAGACAAATAGGTTAGTTGATCCAATACCAACTGATGCATCATCAGTATTAGCACCAACCGTCAATCCATGAATTGAAGGAACTGAAGTTCCTATACCAACTTTACCAGCATCATAAGTATAGTAAGTAATGGATGAACCACCCGAAACATAATTTGTCCAACCTGCTGCACTAACATTAAGACTGGTTAATGCACTACCATCACCCTTAAATGCAGTTGCAGTAACTGTGCCTGATACATTAACATCTACGAAAGTAGAAACACCAGACACATTTAGATTACCAGCAGCATCTAAAGCAAATGAGGTAGATCCAGAACCAACTTGTAATATATTTGTACCTGGAGTTGTAGTTGCAATACCTACCTGATCGTAAGTATATACATCACCTTCTTTATTCAAACTTACATTACCAAATCTCTTCCAATCATTCTCAGAAGTATAAACCCAACCAGCATATCCACCTTGGTCTGGGTTAGCAAAGTAAGTAACATCTCCTGGGTTTCCTGCGAGAGTAGGAGTTCCTAATCCAACACTATATTTTCTAGCAACAGTTGCATCACCTTGAATGTATACATTCTGTGCCTCAACACCCTTAGTAGAATTAACAGTCAGTTTGTTATTTAATATAACAGGACCATTAAACTCAGATGAAACCTTATTATCATCACCACCATCAACCTTAATTGAACGTGCAAATGTTCCCTCTGTAACCTGAGTTACATTTATAGAAGGAAGATTAGCAATATCCTCACCAGTTACTGTCTGGATAGGAGTATCAACAATCTCCTCCTTTCCTGTAACCGTGCTTACCTTCTTATTACCAGAGTATGCAATACCCTTATCATTCATTCCTGTGTAAAAGTTTACACCACCATCTTGCTTAGTTGATTGTGCTAATCTTTCTTCTTCAGGAGTAACAACTCTATTCTGTTTAGATGGGAATGCAGTTGAATAATTACCTGGACCAAAACCAACATACTCAAACGTATGACCAGAAGCACGAATCAATGAGTGTCTTCTGAGTTCAACTGGTTCAACAGCAACTTTTCTAACAACAGAATTAATAACATGACTATCTGCTTTAGATCCCATGACTCCACGGAATACGGTAACAGAAGAATCTCCATCTGCAACTGTGGTCTTGACCCTCATCATCTCATTATCTACAACTAGATAATCACCAATATTAATATCATTATTACCTGAACTTTGATTAGTAAGAGAAACAGTTGTTGTGGTAGAATTACTAACTGCTGCAGAAAGTGTAGTGGTTAATCCAGCATATGTTGGAACTTGTCTACCTGTTAAATTCTCATCTTCTACAGTAATTACACCACCATTAGCAGCATATCCTTCACGATAAGCATAGATGGTTCCTGATGCAGTTGGATTGGTAGTACCAGTTCCCATATTGACTGCAAACTGAGTCAAACTATTGTTCTGAGTAACAACAAAGTTGCCGTTATATTGTGCTTGACCAGCACCAACAAACTCCACACTCTCATCTACTGATAAACCATGATTACCACTACTGGTTATGGTTGCAATACCAGAGTTAAAGTCATAACTTATTGCACTAATAGGAACAGATTCACCTGTTACCTGCATATATGCATCAGCAGTTAATGTGTAACCTACACCAACAGGTATCTGAGCTTCGGAACTTATACCAATTGTAGCAAATCCAGAAACAGCAGATGCAGATGCAACAGTAAAACTTCTTGCTACACCAACATCAACACCACTAATTCTATAGAGTTGATTATATCCAGCATAAGATTCAGATGATACACCAGATACTCTAACTACATCACCAACGTTATTATAAATCTTTTCAACTTCAACAACTGCCTGAACAAATCCAGAAGTAGTAGCAACACCAACAACATTTAGAGTATTACCAATACCATATGCACTACCACCATCCATTAACTTAACAGCAGTAATAGTACCACTACCATTAACAGTTAATTTTGCACTCGCACCGTCACCAGTTGTAGAAGATCCAATGGAAACTAAAGTAGCATTATAAAGATCTCCTGCAGCACCAGATCCATAACCAGCACCACCAGAAGAAATACCAATCTTAGTAATTCTATTCAGACCATGCTCTAATGTGGTAGTAATAGTATGAGCACTTCCTGTAGCAGAAACAATATTAGTAATACCAATACCAATCTCAGTATCATTAAGGAACTTGTTTAATGTTTCTTTTGTAAGACTATGTTGAGGATTATCAACTACAACCTTACCAATTGTGCTAGGTAATGCAAATGATTTTGTCTCAGCAGGATCAGAAACTGGTGTGTCTCTATTAGTTTGAGGATAAAGATCCTTAACTGGTTGAGAAAATGCCTCATCCCTAAATGGAGTGACAGTTGGTTTGTTAGATGCATTAGCTACAGTTAAGTAGTAAACACCATCTTGCTTTCCAGAAATATATTCTTGAGCTTCTTTAGAAGTATAGATTGTATATGTATTATTATATCTCTTTCTCTTAAAGTATGGTAGAGATGTTGTTCTAGCAGATAGATCATTGGTAAATGTACCTGGATCTGTTGTTAAACCAACAGTAAAGTTCTTTGCACTACTTACACCAACAACCTTATAATGTCTATTAAATCCAGTAGCAGCAGTTCCAGTAGTATTCAAGGAACTGGTCACATTAACCAACTCAACTTCAGAACCTACAGAAAGATCATGAGGAAGTTCAGTAGTTACACTAACTGATGAACTACTATCCCAATTAGCATCTGCAATAATAGTAAAGTTTCTTTGTTGGTTTATATTAGATAGTGATCCACTTCCAAAGTAAGTTTGAACTTCTGCATCCGTTCCACCAATTCCAGTATTAGATTCCTGAATAATATATCCATCAGAAGGTGGACGTGCGACAGTAACCCCACTAGCAGCAGGAACTACATATCTCATTCTATAAAGAGTATCAGATGCATTTCTATTATCTGACTTTCTCTTAATGAATGTTCTAGTTGTTGCACTTCCAAGTCCTGTTGAACCAAGTCCAACTATAGTGGTGTAAATGCTATTCTCTGTAGCAGCAGTAGCAACATTAACATACCAGTTAGAATTTGTAGCATCCCACTGGATTGGGTGTCCTCTCTCACCAGAAACTTTATCTGATACTCTACTAATAACTTTTAGAAGACCACCCTTGTTGTTAATTGCAAGAGCATTGTCAGCAAGTGCTTCATTTAATGTCTTACCAAGTTTAATATTAACATTAGTTGAAATTCCTGTTCCACTTGTAATTGCATAATAAACAGTATTAGATTCCAATCCATCAGGAACTTGTCCATTATCACTAATAACACGAACAGATTCTCCATTAATAAAGGAGTGAGGTGCTGTTAAAGTGATAACCTTATCGTTTCCACCCTGACTGTTTGACCCAATACTATTAATTCCTGTTGCACTCTGACTAACAGTAAATATCTTTTCCGAACTTAATTGTGTTAAATCTTCTCCACTAGTGGCTTTATAACCCTGCATAGTGATACGAGAACTGTATTCAGTTACAGATCCAGCATAAGATACAAGAACATTTAACTGATCACTTTTTTTTGCACCAACTCTATATCCTTCAAGGACATTCTCTGGTTTTGATGCTTGATTGGTTTGATTATAGAGGAATAAATGTCCTGTTGATCCAACACCAACTGCCTTACCTGTGGTATTAACATCAATAGACTCAAATTCAATTGCACTCTCAGGAAGTGGAACTGTCTTTGGTGGAATAATATGTGTAATATATCCAACATCATCTTGACTATATGCAGTATTTCTAAATCCTTTAGATGAAAGGGCAATCGCACCAAAGTTAGAGTTGGAGTTTGTAAGAGAAATATCTCCACCATTCTCAGTTAAGAAATGTTGGGCATAACCAATAGCAAACACAGACACAGCCTGTATAACTGCCTCATTAGTTACTTTAACGTGGAAGTTTCTATAAGCAGGTTTATAAATTGCCTGTGAATTTGTACTTAAATTATCAACAGTTAAAGCAGTATCATAATTACCAGATGGAATATCATCAGTATTAAATCTTACAAATGCATTATCATCTTTCTGCAATCCAATACCAGTAAACTGAGCAACAACCATCGATTTGAATCCAGTTGCTTTCTTACCATCAGCGATCATACCACACATACCATACACTGATCTTAGAGAACAGTTAAAGATATAAGGTGATGCAGAAGTAACTGTATCAGAAGATAAAGTTAAGGTAGAACCTGTTGCGGAAGGGTTAGGGGTTGTTGGTGAGTTCTGAACCTGATACTTTACCTGTGTAGAACTAGGTCTATCAGATACAACAAACTTACCATCATAACCAGAAGCAGAAATACCATCAACAACAATTGGTGTATCTACATCCAATCCACTAAGTTCACTCTCAAGAGTAACAGTAATAGTAGTAGAAGTTGTAGATGCATCTCCTGCATAAATGCTACTAATTCCTACAGAAGCACCTGTAGAACCAACGATTCTATACTCATCAATCTTAGTTTGAATATCAATTGAAGTAGATGGATAGTCTGGTTCAATAGCACGACCAGAAGATTGTCCATATGCAAGACCAACCTTCTCATAATACATGGTAAGGTCAGTTCTATCTGTAGAATAATCAGTTATAAACTCATCATTAATTTTTACATTATTAACACCATCAGCATACTCAAAACATGTTAATTTGTGATGAGAGAAGTTTGGAACAAATTCATTTGCAGTATAATCCTTAAATACCTTTCCATTAGGATCTCCATCAAACATGGAGAATTGCCAAAGGTAACATCCACCAGTAACTCTAAACAAACAAGATCTTTCAATATCACCATTCTCTGGATCAGGAACATACTTTGGTCTTATCTTTGTTTTTCTTAAATCTAAACCAACAAGAGAAGTACCACGAGGAAGAATTACACCACCATGAATACTGTTTAACTTATAAAGTTCATTATTAGGTGAATCTAAATCAAAATTAGTTGTTAAATCAAATGGTGGAAAATTATCAGATGTTGTACCATTTCTAAGTCTATAATTATCTGATCCGTCAGGAATCCAACCAGGTCTATTATCTACTGTATGTTCTCCAGGATATAATAATACTGTCGTTTTACCAAATCTATCGTTATCTAATCCCTTCTGATATGAAAATCTTGATGCTTCTACTAAAGCACGTTGAATTGTTTTAAAAGGACGTGTTAATGAGTTTCCCTGATTCTCTATACTATCTGTTGCATCCAAATCATTTGGATTCACATAGAGAATGTTCCCTCTCGTCGATTTTAAAAAATTATCTAATCTGGAAAGACCCATCTTACTCAACTATAGTTCTTGTTATGGATTATTTATCATCACAAAAACCCCTCTAATCAATAGGTACTAATTCAGGATTCTCTAACTCTAACTCAAATAGCATTGGATTACACTCTTCTTCCATCAAATAAGAATATGCCCTATAAAGATCTTCTTCATTCCATCTCTTTTGCCCATTAGCAAGAGAAACTATTTCTACATCATCCTTAGCAACTTCAGGCAATTCATCAAAGGTGAAAGGGACATTCTGAATAAAATACATACAAACAATTTTTTCACCATCAGTAGTATCATACCAACAATATTGGGTGTGTATGAGGTATTTCATCGTTCTATATTTTCCTCCACCTTATTTATCGTTTAATGTGGATTATAAAGTCCCAAATAGTACACAAATAGACAAATGGTGACAATCATCGCAAGACCAATAAAATAAATCATAATCAAATAGGATCAACGTAGGATACGGTGTCAACAGGTGCGTGTTCACGAACGTAGTTTAATACGCTTATGAACTCTTCAGGAGTATCACACTCTACAGTCTTCTTGTCTCCCTCATTAGAATAGATGTGAACAGTCCTTCTAACGGTGTCTACGACACAACGAGATAAATATTCTTCTTCCATAGAGTGTCCTGCATATCCCATCAGTATAAGGTAGATGGGATCTGTTGTCAAGACCTATTATACCAAAAAGAAAGAACAAATCTCTCTACACCCTCTACTTTGTTCACATAATGCAAATAATGTGCATTAGAAAATATAATCAATTTTCCTACCTCTGGTTTTACTTCTAGATGCTCAAAGCAAGTATGTCCTCCACTATAATCATCATTTAGATAAAGCATAGCAGCAAATATATCTGGATTATGTTTATTATTATCATCCAAGTGAGGTTTCATAAAAGTACCAACAGGCCACCTTACTACACCCACATAATCTAACTTAGAAGTTTCATCAAAAGTTTTACATAAACTATTCACTCTCATTACAACTTCATTATCTAATGAAGGTACTGTAGAATCTACATCACCTCCAAGATATACAGCAGTATGATCCTTCCACTCTACGGTAGTAAGATAAGTATCTCCACCTCTACTTGAATTTCCATAAGGCATTTCTTTTTTATTTGCCTTAGACAGTTCAATAAAAGATTGGCATGAAGAAGGTTCTAGAAATTCATCTTCAATATAAATTAATTTCTTCACATAGTTATAGTATTAGGTGGTCCTGAGAAAGAAGGATCAGTAAATGTTTGATTTTCATAACTCACTTTATCAGGATTATAATTTGGATCAGGATAATCTTTCCAAGTCTCACCCTCATACTCAGTAATTAATGGATTAATGTCTTTTCTCTCTGCATATACATGATAGAAGCAATCAATTGGCATACCACCCATAGTTTGAAGATATATCTTTTCATCATCCCATCTCTTTATAACAATATCTTGATGTGCTCCAATAGGTTGGAGTTGAACAGTGATACTATTAATATGAACCAAATCCTTCCAATATTTTGGTAAAAAGATTTCCTTTCCTCTCCTCAATCTACCTCTATGGTAAACTCCAACCTCTGCTCCCTCAATACAAGCATATCTTAATCTCCATCCTTCTTTAGATGGGTGTTTTATATCAAAAGGTTTAGGTCTACCATCTGCCTGACCAAATCTAGATGACATAGTTTGCCCACTAGTTCCTGCCTTGAACATTGCCTCACCTGAGTCATTAATCCAGACAGTTCCATCATTAATATTAATTGCTTGTCCTGCTTCACTATAAATGTAAAGAGTCCTAGTTGTTCCACTATCACCTTCTATAACTGTATTACCCTTCACATATAATGATCTTTTTGCTGGAACACAATCCTTATCATCATTCTTTGTTCTACCTACCATCAAGGTGGCAAAATTATCTGGAAACTCAGTAGGACCACCAAAAACTGCTGGACCTTCACAGTGCATAGATCCATTTATTTTTTCATCACCTTCTTTAATGGCAGGAACAATCCCTGTGCCTACTTGAAGTCTTCCTCCAATATTTGTATCATCAAATCCCCAAGACATTTTTTATTCCTCCTATACTTGATTGTTTTCCTTTTGGAATTTTTGCCCACCTGTCTTAGAGTCTTTCTTAGAACAGGCATCAGTTACTCCTCTAATTATAGACCCATAAATTTTCAAACAACTATTAGCAGCTATATCAATCATACCAGTTCCTTTTATTTGAGTCAAGGAAGTAGACTTTAAGATTATCTTAGGAGTTTCATGAACTGTAAAAGTTTCAGTAGCAGTAGCAGTAATATTACCTTTACCCTCTTCACCACCACCAATAGCAACCATCTCAATATCAGTTGCTTGTAATCTAATTTTACCATTTCGGGCTATAATTGAAATGTCCCCATTCCAAGCCTCTAATATCATACTATTTTGTGCTTCCTCATTATCAAGACCACACATCACCTGAAAATTACCAGGACTTGTAGAACTTGTCCATCCCTTTCTTTTACCATCAATATCTAAAGAAAACTGATGACGACCATCAGGAGTATCAACCATTACTCCTGCTGTTACATCTGCTTTCTTATGAATATGTCCAAACTTAATAGATCCCTTTTCATTACCATATCTTACAGCAGTATAATTCTGCTTCTGTTGACCATCTCCAGTTTTATTAAGATTTTGATTCTTAGCTGTTGCCATAATTATTACGTAAGATTATCGGGAGTTCCAGGAATATTAAGTCGAGGATTATTACTATTAATGTCAGTACCCTGTCTCTGAATTGCAGATGGAGGTGTAGTGACTTCAGCATCAATACTCTCTTGCATTGTATCATAAATCTGAACTTTCTGACCTGGTGTGTCATAGTATCCAGCATATCGAATACCATCTTCATAAAAAACAGCACCATAATAAGGTCTACCATCATAGTATCCAGTTTGTTTCAAACCAGGAAGATCAGTAACCTGAATTAATCTATCAGGTTCAACTCCAATAGGATCTATAACTGATGACAATAAAGGTATACCTCTATAACCAATACCAGTTCTAGTTTTAACTCTTATATCAGGATAAGATCTAAATCCATTAGGCAATCTTCCACCATCATCAATAGTAGGTGTAAATGGAAGTATAGTTCCAAATGGACCTTTAGGTGGAGTAAAACATATTTCCTCACCTGTTTCAGTATTTACAATACATACCTGATCATCAGTATCATAATTAATCCCCTCATCTTCTGGAATAATTTCAGGACATTCAATAATAACTGGTGGTCCTGAAGGTTCATCAGGATCTATAGGAGGAACAACAGGAGGGAATCCACCACCTGGATCAGTAATAATAACTGCAGTAACAATACCAACCCCATTTATCTTCTTAGGACAAGGTGGTGGGATAAGAATTGCAGAAACACCAATAGGATTAACTGTCCAAGGCTTTCCTAATGCAGTTCCTGTTGTTGGATCTACTTTTGCCACATCAACTTTCTTTGTAATCTTGACACCAGCAACAGTAGGGTTTTGGCTAAATGGAGCATTGAAATCTAAATTGGTTAAAACTATTTCTATAGTTTTCTTTCCTTCAGTAACATTAAATTGACCCTTAGTTACACCATTTTTACCTTCTGCTCTCAAAATATCAACCCCACCAACTTTTACAATCAAACTATCATCAACTTCTGCTTGTATATCATAAGTTCCTGTTTCCTTGAATTCAACACCACTCCATGTCATTGTCCATGTCTTACCATTAAAATTAGCAATATACTCTTCATCAGTATTCCAAGTGGGAGTAATCAAAGCTCCTAATGAACCATTTTTATAAGTTGATAATGGAGGTCCAGAATAACTAACACCACCTTTTGATGATCCACTAGTAAGACCTTTACCATATACTATCTCAGTTCTACTTGTAGGAGGAACTCTAAACTTACAAGTCCTTCCTTGTATATTATAAAATTCACCCTCAGTAGCAGAGCATATAATATCTGCCCAATCATTATCAGTCCAATCTTCCATTTGTATAACATTCTTACCTTTGTTTCTCAGCTGAATATTAGAATTATTATTACTATCAGGAGCACCTACCTCAACAGTATGCGTCTCACTACCACTCCTACCAGATTGTGTCCACGTTGTGGTTCCTATCTTAATTCTCTGCACTGCAACTCCAGCAGTTCTTGGATTATCATTCCAAGATAAAGTAAATTTAACACTTCCACTCCCTACTAAACTCTTACCATCAGCAGAGAACTTAACATCTCCACTATCAATAGTAAAGGAAGCATTTGCATCAGAACCATCACCATCCTTTAATGCAAGTCTCTTTCCATTATTAGTAACATTAATAGGATTATTTGCAGCATTTAATCCAGTAAATTCAATTCCCGATGGTAGAGCAACACGACCAGAAGTACTACTTGTTAATCTTACATCATATACTTTACCAACTTCAATATTATGACTATGTGTTTCCTTTATATTAGGTCCACCATACTCTTTAGAATCAAAGAATAAAGGAGAACTAGTTAAACTACCATCAAACAAAGTAATTGAATTAGCATAAAGAGATGCAGAACTTACCTTAAATGTAACATCTACATTCTTTGGACCTTCAATTAAATTAGTTGTTGTATTTTGTTTTGATGCCCAATCTGCAGTACTAAAAACTTTTTGATCTATTGTATTCCATATAAATTGTTTCTCATTCTCAACCTCAACAGTTACCTCAATAGTTTTCTTTTCTAATAATATTTTTTTTGCTTTAGGTGCAGCATTATCATAATTATCAAAGTTCTTATCAATATCAGGTCCAAGAACCTCCACCCCATCAATAAAGAGTTTTCCAAAATTATCCACCGTTCCTTTAACACCATAAAATCCCCTATAAGGAAGTTCTACCTTCCAACTATTTCTATAAACAGTTCCAGCACCATCTGTTCCTTTCAACCCCAAAGGAGCAAGAGGAGATATTGCATAACGATTCATAAATTTACTCCATCTATCCACTCTAACTGGATACCAAGTTTTATCAGCAGAAGCTCTAGTAGTCCAAATAGGATTATTAGGACATCTACCCTCTTGTATCTGAGGTGGTTCCTTGGGTGTTGGAGCCATAGGAGCATCAATAGTCATTGCTACCCCAAATGGATTTTGATTCCAAGATTTAGCAGAAATTACTTCAATTTCATTGCTAACAAATGCTGCCTTTACCTCAACAGCAAGAACCATTGGATTTCCTTGTGCCAAAGGAACACCTGGAATTTGTTCAAGAACTGCTTTTAAGGTATAAGTTCCTGATTTAAAATATTTTATTTCTGTAGATTTACCTGTTCCTGTTCTATGATCTCCACGGATTTGAAATCCTTTTTTATCCAATACAACATCTTTTTTATTAGAATGTGGACTTTTACCACTAAATGTAAGAACTACATTATCATCAACCATCGTTGAAATAGAATAATTTCCATCTTCAGGGAAATTAATATTATTCCAAATAATCTCATGGAATCCTGCATAGTCATCAGTAGATGCATTAGGATAATCTGGATATCCAAGAACTGTTTCTTCAATCTGCTTAGTAGTTGATAATGGAGTAATACTAGTGATCTTTACATCAGCATTCCAATCAGTTCCATGACTATCCAATAAACCGATAGTATCCTGTGCATTATTTGGAATAGGTGTTCTACCAACTCCACCAAGTATCTTTACTTCATATTTTTTACCAGCACTAAAAACACCAATTCCCCTATCAGTGGCTCTTGTAACCCACTCTCTCTTCATGAAAATTTCACCATCATCTGCTTGTATTTTTATCTCTCTTACAGCAAGTCCTGCTCTTCTGGGGTTATCATTTACATTTAACTGAAATCCAACCTTTACTCTTCCATTACCAATAACTTTTAGATAAGTTATTCCATCATCACCAACCTCAAATTTTACACTAGGAGGTGCTCCAGTAGGTACACTCTCAACAGTTCTTTTTCTTTTCTTTTCAATCTTTGCAACTGCAGTAGGATCAAAAGGAAGAACTCCAAATTTATTAACAAAATCAGCATCATTCCACCCTTTGTGGCTAGGATTCATTTTCCATAACTTTCTATTTGCTTTCTTTATCCAATCAAGAGTATTGAATACCTCTGCCCTTGTCCCTTTTTGATTTTGAGTAGAACCTCCTTTATTACCTACAGGAGGATCAACAATAAAACTACAACTACTACCACTTATACCAAAAAATCTTCCATTATTAACTGAACATATAATATCATCAAAGAAACCAACACCTGCTGATCCTGCAGATTGATTAGGAAGATCCTCCACTGTTATAACTTTATCACCTTTAGTTTTTAATTTGATAGTAGATGAATTACCTGAACTAGAAGAAGAACTTGATAAAGTTACAGTTTGAGATTTATTACCACTTCTACCAGATTGTGTCCAAATTTTATTTCCAATCTTAATAGTACCAACAGCTGTACCTGCAGTTCTTGGATTATCATTCCAAGATAAACTTAATGTAATTTGAACATTATCACCCTTAACATCTATATTTTTACCATCTGTAGAAAACTTTGCTGACCCACCAGTCACATTTGTAATAGTAAATGAAGCATTTGTATCACTTCCATCACCATCTTTGAGAGCAAGTCTAGTTCCATTGTTAGTTACATTAATTGGATTATTTGCAGCATTTAATCCTGTAAAATTTACCACTGTTGATGAAGAAGATTCCTGTTTAAAACCACTACTTCTCATTTTAACAGGATAAACTCTACCATATTCAACTTTTTTCGTAATTGTTTCTTTTATATCCTTTCCTTCACCATATTCCTTAGAAACATCTATTCCCAAACCTTCAATAGTAATACCATTTGCAAATAAAGATGAAATACTAATATTAAAATTAACCTCATCAGAAGTTGCAACTACATCAGATTGAATCTTCTTTTTCTCCTTAGTAGGCAAATTAAGGAGATCAAGACTGACCTTACGTATTCCTGCGCCTATAAATTTCTTAATTTGTTGAGGAGCTGATAATGTATTACCAGCAGCACCACCAGATCCTAATAGAATTTTTTCACCAACTATATCATTATCAATATATAAATGTGCTTCATTATCACACTGCACATTAAAAATATAATCTCCATCCCAAGGAAATTCCTCTTCCCATTCTAATGTATATAATTTTCCAGCATTATCTGATGCAGCAACATTCGATTGTGGTACTGGAGATATTGCATACTTATTCATAAATTTATCTTTATCATATTCAAAATATTGACCATCAAAAACTGTTTTTGCTGGCATAACAGGTTTACACTTCCCAAAACAAACCTCTTTCCATTCAGGAAATGTCTTCATCCCCTTCTCAATTTGAGCAAGACTCTGACCCTTAGATCGCAAATCCTTCCAATACTCTAGACCTCTTTTATCACCATTTCTTCCGAATAATTTTATATAAAGATTATCAATTGCATCATTTTTTCCTGGTTTTGAACCCCATGCCCAATGAAATACATCATAAACATCTCTTGTAACTTTATCAGCAGAAGTTACTCTTAATGGTGGTTTTTGTCTTGTTGTCCACCAACCCTTAATCCTATTACCATCAATACGTGTTCCATCTTTTAATTCTGCAAGGAACTTTTGATATCTTTCTATTTCATAACGAATAGGATCATTTTTAAAAGTTCCAATACCAGCATTTAAATAAGAAGAAGGATCCCACTTACCCAAATCCTTACCATCTGGACTAAATCTCTGACCATAACCAATATTTTCCCTCACCATTTCAGGAGAACAAGTTTCTAAATCATATTCCTCATAATCTTCCTCTGCATCATACTCTTCAATAAAAACATCTTCATCTGATGTTCTTGTTTTAATAATAGATTTTGCAACAACACCTGCTCCTTGTCCTGTATCATCACTTATATCAACAATAGGAGGATACTTATATCCATAACCTCCATGAATCACACGAACATGAAGAATAGAACCATCAATACCTATAATCGGAGATGCTTGAACTCCTACTCCACCACCACCATAAAAATTAACATTTGTTCTATTATCTCCATCATTCGCTCCATCTTTAGTTGTTCCTCCAGTCAGAGGTTCGTCAAGATCAAATGCATCATCAATACTTTTAGTTGTGTCTCCTTCTAAGTTTAATCCAACAATACCACTACACTTATCATACGCAGCATTTTTGCTTGGAAGCATATCTACTGGTTTTAATTTATTAACTTCATTTATATTAAGATATTGTACCTTATCCCTATTTCTAAAAATGAATTGAGTTCCTGGATTCAATTTGGCGTAATGATTTGCCTCATAAAGATTAATACCCTCTACAAGACCTCTATCAGTTGAAATATATCCAACCTTTATATCACACTTAGTTTCTGGACCAAAAAGATCGAATGACATATCTTAGTTCTCTATAACAGTTATTTATCCTATCATATCCAATACATCTTCAGCCTGTTGTGCAACATCTTGTAGAAGATCAACATTCAGAGTATTCTTTAATGGTTCAGCAAATGCAGTTTTTATATCACCAACTATATCACCTGGTTTTATATTCCCAATTGCTTCCTTAATTGCAGAAGAACTTGGTAACATTGTTTGTTTTGTACTTGCTCCACCACCACAGAAAGTATAGAAATCAGAAACTGCTTCATTTGCTGGAATCTCAAAAGGGAAAACATTTTGAGCACCATCCATAAAATTTAATGCTGATGTCATATTTCCTTTAATATCTCCCAATTTAGAAAGCATACTCGTAATACCTCCTTCTGCTCCCCCTGCAGTAGATAATTCTTTCATCATATCCTCTATAAATCCATCCATACCATCAATTATATTTTGATTCATTTTAGAAATTTGATCTTTATTAGCATGTATAGCTCTAGCTATGACAGCCTCAGAAGAACAAACAGGAACTCTAGGAATTGCTTTTGGTTTTTCACCACCATTTGATATAGAATCAATAGCAGCTTGTTTTGCTTTTTCTATTATTCCATTAGGACCATCAATCTTTAACATATCATTTAATATACCTTCCATCATTCCACCCATACCACCAGACATTTGATTAAAATTAGCCATCAAATTCTGAGTCATATTATCCTTTAAGTCAAGAAACTGAGATCTCTTAGATGCAGGTAATGCAGAAACTGCTTTAGTCATCTCTTTATTTAATTTTTTCTCTGTATATTGCTTTACCTTATCCATCACAACTTTCATATATTTTGCTTGTTGTTTAGAAGAATCTTTAATAACTTTTTTTAAATCTTTTACACCCTGAGTAATAGAAACCTGATCAGTATAACTTGCTAATGCATTCATCGCCTTATCAATATCCTGAGTCATATTATCCATATCAATATTCATAGCCTTATTACAAGATTCAACAATACTAGTTGGTTTTAACATCACCATTTTCTTATCACAAATCTCATCCAATTTAAGAGTAGCAGCAGTCTGAATATGAGGAGATTCTGATTCAATAGTTGCTCCTCTTTGTGCTTTTGATCTAGGAGAATCTGCTTCTTTCTTTCTTGCTGCCATTCCTGAAGCAAGTCTATCTTTAATTAATTGTAATTGTTGTGATTGAGAAAACTCAGGATTATTTTTTTTAATAAGTTCTATTTCTGCCTTTGCACTATTAATATCTTTCTGTTGATTTGGTGTTATTTCTTTATTTGAAGGCAATCCCAAATTATTTGTTTTTCCTGTAAAACTAGGAGCAAGTTCTTTTGCAAGTTCTTTTGATTTTGGTTTATTAACTACCTTATCACTATCAGGAGGTGTAGAACCAGACTTTCCTTTAGGTGGTTTAGCACCTTCTGCAAAACCACTAGTTGCTAAAGTTCCAGGTTTAGTATTACTAACTCTATCTGTTCCAATTTCTGTTGCTAAATCTGTCTGAGAATTATTACCCATAACTCCCATAATAACAGGTTGTTGTTGCTCAGGTCCGTCCAAGAAAAAACCAAAAACAATATTACCCTGTCTGATCATAGGAGTTTGACCAGAAGATTGGAGATATGCACCTGCAGTAACAGGATACATTATATTAGACCAAGGAAGATCCTTAGATTCTATTCCACTTTCACCTGCATCATGAAGACCAAAAATCCTTACTTTATATCGATATCCCCAACCAGGAACACTTTGTTTATCCTCAAATTTTCCAGGATTGATATTATCTCTCCAATAAGAGTCATCAGCAACCTGACCAATCCACCAATTGAATCCTTGCCCTAAAAACTGTTGATTAAATAATGCTCCTCCTTCTGCTGACATCCTTAATCGTCGTATACTCTACATTCCAGAGAATCTGGGTGATTATCACAATATACTTCTAAATGCTTGTCCTCGTGCCTTGTGTGCCAGTCATTGATCTTACCATCATTCTTATTAACTTCATCCTCTGAGTGAGCATGGAAGGCATCATTGTGCATCTTTAAATCATCCTCAGTATACTCAATCATACCATGATTAATATGCTCTTTATGATCTTTAGGATCAATATAAACCTCATGATCTAAATCATGCTTTGGTGTGTTGGTTGTCATAATTTCTCCTATTTAATGTTTGTTAAAAAATTAGAGCTCATAACTTTAGATACTTTGTCATTACCTTGAGTAGGGCTCCCAGTTCTACCAACAGAATCTCTAATCAAATTCAGTTTAGTATAGGTCTCTTTAGCAGTAATGTAATGACAAAGATCTGCTATAATATATAGACCCCCATCCATCTTATTTACATCATCACCACAGGATTTATTTTCACTTTCACTTATTTCAGGAATGTCCATATAGACACACTCTCCTGCATGTAAGGAAAACTCTCCAGGTATAGTGATAGTTATTTGGGATGCGAACAATTGATTATACCTCATAATAGCCTGATTTACAACCTCAGACTTCTTTAAGTTTTCTTTATCTGACTTTTCAATTTGTTCTTCACTCTCACCCATATGAAGTTGTCCTGTGGAAGCCAATTGCCAAGTAGTTCTAGAAAACTCAGAATCTCCACCCTCCTTAGTAAAAACATCATTTGGTGCTGGTAATTGTTCTCCAGCCAATTTTAATTTTTCTCCCCACCCATCATCAAAAGCATTAATTGTTTTTACTGAATACTCTGTGGTAAAAGGATCAATTATAATACTACGAGTGGAATATGCTCCCATAGATAGTTTTTGTTGAACATTTACACGATTATCAGTATCTAATGTAAGTGCTTTTATATCATATCCCTTTGGAATACCTTTTTCACTATCAGGTGTTTCATTATAGATAATTGATTTCTTTTTTTCACCTGATAATAATGCATCAATTGATTTGAAATGATATCCATCTGCAGTTTCATAAAATAAATATCCAGCACTAACACCTAGTTCTTGGTCTTTTGCCGATACTGCCTTTGTAGATAAATTATTAATTACATAAAATGGTTTTTTATTATTACCAACATACTGTAAAGGATCTTTAGTTTCTTCTATATTTGCTTCCTTTGTCTTTTCAGATTTTAAAACATCCTTTAATATCTTTTCAACTTCGTCAGATATTGTACCTGATAAACAATATCTCACTCTTGCTTTTTCATTATCAATAAACTCTTTAGATGTTAAAATTATTTCATATGATTTACTAGTTGTCTCTGAAGCAGTAGGAATTGGAGTAATTGTATTAATATACAAATTATTATCACCCTTACCAAAATTCACAGTATTACCATTATTATCAGTAAACTTTAAGTCAACTTGTTCTCCTCCAGTAATAGGTAGACCTTCAACAGCACTTACTTTCTTTGTCGTTGGTTTTGTTCCTCTCTTACTTTGTTTTGTTGATTTCATCGTATTACCAGCATCAGTAAAAATTACAGATGCTTTTACTGTATCACCAAGAATACTTTCCCAATATAATACACGAACTGTTCCTTGCAATACACTTACACTAGTACTTTTCTTTACATTAGAAATAATATTTACTTTCTCAAGAAGAGCTGGTTCAGAGTTTCTAGCTAAATTTCTTTTTAAATTTTTGTTGCCTTGTCCTGCCATAAGTTATTCCTCCTAATTATATTTAACCACCTTTATAAAGAAGCTCAGCCATTTCATCAATTCCTCCTCCACCACCCACAATAGATGGTGTTAATGATTCTTTACCCTTTTCTGTAAAAGGAAAGGAAGATTTATCTGCTACTTTAACAAAAATAGTTTCACCTTCAGGATCTTCATAAGATGCTTGCATAGAAACATTAGATGTTTTATTTTTAACAGAATTTACATCTAATGGAATAATGTTTTCAGCATTACCTTTATGAACTATAGATGGTCCAGTTTTAGGAACAGGAACTGCTCCATCATCATATGTACTACCACCTTTACCACCAAAAGTTTCCATAGGACCTGAAAGTCCTCTAGGAACTAACTTTCCATCTACTTCGATTTTTGTTAGTGATGCTTTTATAGTTTTATCTGTTGTTACCTCTTCATTTCGATTAAAGAGATGTGGAATCTCTCTAAATCTCATGTCAATACTATCATCTTTTCGATTTATTGTTTTATTCTGGTAAATATTTTTTAACCCGTCTTCCTTATTTCCACCACTCCAAGCACCCTTCTCATCAGAAATCCATCCCTTACCAAAAAGTTGTCCAATATCAAACATATTATAAAACCTTCTCATTTGTTCTCTAACTCTTCCATCAAATGCGGTCATCTCCTTTGCTATATTTTCTCGCACTGCTTCCTTTTGATCTTCTGGAGCAAATTGCACTCTAGCCCAGTTACTTAACAATCTAAATGGTGTTCCAAGAATATCAAAGAAACCAGTCATTGCTCCTGTTAACCTATGAGCAACATCCGAAACTCCTGCGACTACACCCCAAAAATACTTACGAGGATCCCACCATTTTAAATCCTTAGACTTTTCATGAGCGTCTCTTGCATAATTTGTAATCCTATCATTCAACTTCATTAAACGAGAACCACCTTCTCCAATAGCATATGCTGCTCCTGATGCAGCAGTTACTATTAAAGCACCTTTAGCAACTGCTGCCAGAGGTGCTGCTTTAGCAATACCTAATGCTTTAGTACCCCAACCAATAAGCGTAGAAGCACCCTTCTTTCCAAATACTTGAATTAAGGCTCTTTTTAATACTCTTGGTCCAATTCCATGCTTAAAAAGTCTTGTAAAATTCTTACCAAAATCCAGAAGATTGGTTCCAAACTCATTACTTAAAGCAATCATTGCTGCAGCAAGCATCATTGTAAGATTTAAAACTGTATTCAATACTCCACTAATTTTATCAAAAACCTCAACACCTTTGTCACCAAAAATATTCCCTACTACTCCACGAGTCCACTCAAATGCTTTATATCCCCAATGAACCATAGTTATTAATCCATCAAGGAGTTTACCACCAAACCAAATAACAAAATCTGCTATTTTACCTATTACCCTAACAATTCCCATCACTCTAGGTAAAAATTTAAGTAATCTAAAGGTAAACCATCCAATAATAACTTTACCTAAAAAATCTTTAATCTTATCCAAGAAACTCATCTTGGGTAATAATGGTCTAGGAGTTTCTTCATCCTCCTCACCACCATCAGGTTTTTCCTTATCTTCTTCTTGTTCTACTCTTAATTCATCTTCTTTTTGTTTTTGTTCCTTCTTCTGTGCTGCTTTATCAGCAACAAGACTTCCTTTTAAGAATTTATCAACTTTTACTAATTTTATACTAATAGTATGAACAACATCCTTCTCATCAGAAGTTTCAGTTATTTTTTCACCAGAAGATCCCACTAAAGAAGTAGTAGGACGGACCATAAGATCTCCTCCTTTTACACCCTTTCCTAAGAGTTTATTTTTATCTACTACTGCCATTATACACTAATCCCCAATACTTTTATTTTTTGAGCAGACCTTCCACCCAATGCATCAAATTTAGGTATTTCTTTAGTAGATTTTTCCACCATCGGCTTATCTTCCATTTTATTTTTTTCTTGATTATAAGCATCTATAACTTTAATTTTATTTTTAGCAACTGGTGTTAAATCAGGTTTATTATTATCCTTATAACCAACAATTCTTCCACGTTTGTTATAAATTGGTTCTCCTTTAGAAATTCTATCCTCTGCTTTAGGTTTAGGTGATGCCTCATATTTGTCCATGTTAACCATATCACCAACATCACTACTTATTGGTCCTAATATACCACTGCTACCACCACTTCTTTTTTTACCACCACCAAATAATCCACCAAACCATCCACCACCTGTTTTAGGTGTGGTAGTCGATTTCCGATTTGCTATTATTTGTTTCTGGAGTGCATCTATTTCGTCCCCAATTTCATTCCATCTCTTCCTATCCTTTCTTGATAATTTACCATCAGGTCCTCTGTCCATCGCATCTCTCTCATTATCTAACTTTTGAATTCGTGCCAGTGGTCGATTATCAAAAGAATCCACCATAGCATTTGCTTCTTCTTGTGTATATACTGTTCCACCAGTTTTAAAATGCTGAACTAAACCACCACCAGCCATTTTGGCACTAGAAGATATATCAGCACCTAAAAGATCTAGTTTAAGCTGCCCCTTGAGGTTTTCTGCAAATCTTGCATTAGGGTTTTTTGCAAAATACTTCTCCCTATCTTCTTCTGTTGTTTGACCGATTGATCCACGCATTATGGATTCATCACCTCTTGTTTTTGTATCAAATTTAGTCTTGATACCCTTATCAAAATCTGTAAAGGTATTTGATGTTTCTTTTACTCCACCACCATAATATTCTGAACCCATTGCTTTTGTAAGTTCCACACCTGGAGCATAAGTTAATTTCTTTTTAGGTTTCAAACCCTGCAAGGCTCGTTCTTCATTAAGATACTTAAGCATATATGATTCTTCTGCTTTTTTCTCTTTTGGATCAGTTACTGTACCCCTAGTATGTCCTAACTCTTCACTCATAGTTTGGACCTTACCACCTACCTTATATCTACCCATTGTTGGTCTGTTAGTTCCACCACCAGCAGCATTCATAGACTCCATAGTATTCACACCATACTTCTGAACTGCTCCTTTAGACATGACAAACTCACCAGGAGTTAGCATAGCAGGAACAGTATCCTTATTACCCGATCCAGGAACTTTTCCACCTTCATTATAATAATGCATTTCTTTAACTAAACCACCACCAGAAAATGCACCAGCTCCCACACTGAATAACTTAGTGAAAGCTTTACCCTTTCCACTTCCTCCAAGAAGACCACTAAGACCTTTCAGTATCTTTCCAGATGCTAATTTAGCAATGGCTGCAGTTAATTTAGGAATCAATATTGAAAGTCTTCCAACACTCCATACCACAACCTTAATTAAACCAGCCACCATCTTAGTGAATCCAGTTCCAAATAACAAATATGCAGCCAACATTGTAGGCCACCAATCTTTAAGGAATTTAATAATACTCTTCAACTTTCCTTGATTTTGTTTATTACCCATCCATTTCAAAATCTTAAATAAAACTCTACCAAGAAAAACCCTTCCTAAAAATTCTAATAACTTTGACCATGCACTTTTAAGTGGTTCAAGTGCTTTGGATGCAGTTTTCTTTATTCCATCAAATACCCTAAATTCTAATTTATTTTCTTTCTTTCTTCTCTTAAACCTCTCCACCATTTTGCGGAACCAACCCTGTTGTTTTTTATCTTGCTTCTGATCTTCTTTTAAAGTTTCTACAATAGAAGTAACACTATTATTAATCTCTACTATTGAACCACCCTTTGTCCCAACAGGAGATTCTTTTCCCCCTTTGTCAAAAAACTTAGAAGTGCTTATCTTTTTCTGAGATATTTTTACTTTCTTATTAGGAGATTTCCTTTCTTCTCTTACTCTTAAAAACTCTTCTCTTAATGCTTCTGACCTCTTATCCCCTGATCCTTTTGTAGCAGCTTCAATAGTTACAATAGCCTCCCTCAAGGCACTAAGATAATCCTCATCGGTCTCGATGTCAACCATCTCATATCCGAGATCGGAAAGTATTTTTAATGGACTGATCTTAACGGGCATTAGCTTGTTGCTGTTGCTTTAATTTTTCTTCCTCAAGGTGTGCTTGAAGTAGACCTACATAGATGTCTCGTTCCCAAGGCATCATATTTTCAATCTCTGTTAAGCTATATTTATGATACTGCATCAAAGCAAAATTTAGTTTGAAATAATCCTCCAAACTCATATGCAGTAGGGCTATGCGAAAAAAGACGCTAAACCCTCCAATACAACCTCACTTTCCACTTTTGTCTTTGGATTAGTAATCTTTAAAGTATGAGATAATTTAGGCATAGTATCAAAAAATGATTCAATCTCTTTAAATTGAGTAGAATTCATTTGCTCTAAGAAATCCTTCATTTCCTTCTTAGTGCAATCAGCAGCTGCCCACACTTCTTCTTCAGTATAAATTTTATCAATACATGATGCAATCAAATCAAATGACTGTTCCATTTGATTACCTTCTTTAAAATCAAAGTTATTTTTAATAAATTGATCAAGTGATGGATACTTCATTTCCATCATAATATTTTCATCCACTTTAATCTTATTAGTATGGTTATCATCCTTCTGAACTTCGATTTCATCTAGGGCAATTGTTACTGGAACCTGAGTCTTATTATCATCAGGACAAATAATATTAACATCTATATCTTCTCCAACAGACTTACCACGAATATTGAGGAACAAATATTCAATATCAAATGTAGGAAGATCTTCTACTTTAATTCCTTTGCTAAGAATACAACTCTTAAGAACTGCTTTGATAGCATTAGTAATTTGTTTATTATCTTCACTTTCTAGAGCAATTACAAGAACCTTTTCTTCTTTTACAAGAAATGGTCTATATTTAACAGATTTACCTGTTGAAGGTAACTCCAACTCATAGGTCGGAGTCGCAATTTTTGGTAAAGGCATAATGTCCTATAACACTTCAGTATGTTTATTTAGTGGGTTTATCTGGATCCCAAGAATCCTGCAGTAAATGCACCAGCAACGTCTCCAAGAAAATCATTTCCAGTCAATCTATCTACAGCAGCATCAACTATACCACCAGCTAGACCTGCTGCATTAAATCTTGCTTGTTGAGGAGCAGTAAATGCTTTACCTAGAGTTGAAGAATTTATCCCTTTAGGTTGGCTTGGAGGATAAGCATAAGTTTTATCTAAATTTTTAACAACATACCTTATATAACTCATTGATACCGTACATTTTAATAATGAAGATGTATCATAAGAAACTGGCATAGAATTTATTGCCAAAGGAAATGCTCTAACAAATTCATATTCCAATATATTCCCATGATCCTTTTCAAACTTTCTAACCTTCAATCCTGCGCCCATATAACTATCAGGATATCTCATTCTATAATCATAATTAGGTTGCATTAATTGAGTGTCTTGATCAGCTTCACTAATTTGCCTCCCATTTACAATATAAGAGGTCCATTCTTCAAAAAATCTTATTGGAGTATATAATCCAGCATCAACATAAAAAATTAAATCTATTCTATCATCAAATATTCTTCTATGAACATGTTTCTCTGTTACACCAGTTCTATCATTATCAATCTCAAATGTTGCTAAATTAGATCCAGGAAGAACTGTTTCTGAACACATTAAATTAATTTTATCCTGCTTACCAACACCTTGCCATTTATCACGAAGCGCATTAGGAATAGGTATATCCACCTCAAAATGAGAAGTGGTTGCTGGTCTTAATAAATTAGCCTTAATGTCAGATACTTTTGCTATTCGTGGCATTTTATAAATACTTTTTGACCTTATATATTATGTATAAGAGATATGGCAGAAAGTATTAAGAGTATATTTAAACCGAAGAAACCTAAGAAATATAAAGGTGATATAACTAACATTATTTGCCGTAGTTCTTGGGAAAGACGATTTTGTAATTATTGTGATCAAAATGAAAATATTACAGAATGGGGAAGTGAAGAGTTTTGGATACCTTATCGTGCTCCTGATGGTAGAGTCCGTAGATATTTCCCAGATTTTATTATCAAAGTTAAAGAGAATACAGGTAAATTAAAAACTTATGTTATAGAGGTAAAACCCCTCAAACAAACCAAAGCACCTATAAAAAGAAAAAGAGTGACTAAATCATATCTCTACGAATGTCAGACATATGCTGTAAATCAAGCAAAATGGAAAGCAGCAGATGAATGGTGTAAAGACCGAAAAATTGAATTTAAGATTATAACTGAAAAAGAACTAGGTATTAAATAATGACATTTGCAAATGCTGCAGAAATGGAGGAAGACAATCGTGTCAGGGAATATTTGAGTGACTTGAATAATAGAACTAATGATCCAGAAGAAATGATGATGGAAATAATGGAAGTACTAAATGATACTGTGACTCCTATTCCTGAAGTAGGAAAATTCTATACCTTTGTCTACAATGCAAAAACACCTAATATTACATATGACCAACATCCTTTGATTGCTTGTACAGATTTGCAGTCATGGGGATTTAAAGGACTTAACTTTCATTGGAGACAATCTCGCAATTATACATGGGAAGAACTAGCAGGACAACTCTATATTGTGCAATATAATGAACTTGATGACCTTCTTACAATACCTTATGGTAAATTCATACTAAATAAGTAAAAAGTTGTAGTTTAAATGGGATTTAATAGGGATCGAAATGGATGGTATGGTAATGATGATAAAACCAACCGATTTACAGATCCAAAAACTGGTGAAGCATATTTTACTCTAGTTAACGAAAAAACTGGAGAGATTGAACTATGGAATGAAGATTTTGGGTTTGCAGATAAAAAAGTAGGTACTCTAAACCCTGAGACGGGTAAAATGGATTATAATGGAAAATGGTTTAGTAATGTAAATGCGGATGATAAAGCATTTGCTAAAAAAATAACAGAAAATGGAGATTTAAAAAAATACGCAAATCAAATTACTGCTGCAACAATTGCTGATGAAGACAATTGTAATGGTGATAAAGAATGTATAAAAGAAGCAAAAATAAAGGCTCAGAAATTAATTGATAAAAATAAAGGAGTAAATCCAGATACTCAATCTAAACTTGCTGCTACTAGTAGTGGACTAGTAAATTCTGCAGCAGGAGAAGCAGTAGATGGAACAAGAAAAGATGGTTTTGGAAGATATGTTTATCCACAATCCTTAAGGCAAGGAGCAGAAAGACAAGACTTTCTTAAGTTTAATATGCTTAAATATGAACCAAGACCTTTTAATAAAGAGGGATTTGGTTTTCAAGATAGATCAGATACAAATAAAAGAATTATAGGAACAGTTATTCTTCCTATTCCAGGTAATATACAAGATGCTCAATCTGTAAAATGGGGTGATAAATCAATGACTCCTATAGATATGGCTAAAGCTAATATTGCTCTTGCTGGAATAACCGAAGGCGGAGAAGGATTTGCCGACGCAGTAGGAAATCAAGCATCCAGCATGGCTAAAGCGTTTGGAACTGATAAAGATGCATTAGCAGCAGTAATAGCAGGATGGGCTGCAGGTGGTCAAGATATACTTACAAGAACCACAGGTGCGATTGCCAACCCTAATATGGAATTGTTATTTGGTGGTCCTAATCTCAGAAACTTTAGTTTCCAATGGACTTTAGCACCTAGAAATGATAAAGAAGCAAAGGATGTTATTAAAATTCTTAGATTCTTTAAACAAGGAATGTCTCCAATTAGGACAAAATCTAGACTATTCATGAAATCTCCACATACATTCCAATTATCCTATAACAACTCTAAAGGAGAACAACATAAGTACTTAAATAAGTTTAAAGAATGTGCTTTACAATCATTTAGTGTTAATTATGCACCAAATGGCACATATTCAACTTATGAAGATGGAGTAATGACTGCATATCAAATGTCTATGACATACTCTGAACTTAATCCAGTATTTAATGATGATTATGGTGATGATCCTTCAGGCAGTTTACCAGCAGAAGTAGGTTTCTAAAATGTCAAATTATTTCAACCAAATTCCAGATTTTGAATATGTTAGTAGATTACCTGATGCTAAAATATCAGACTATATTACTGTAAAAAATCTTTTTAAAAGAGCATTCTTAAGAGAAGATATTTATCAAAATCTAACTTTCTTTACCAAATATTCTATCAAAGGTAATGATAGACCAGATAATGTTGCTGCAGAAATATATCAAGATTCTAGTTTAGATTGGTTAGTTCTCTTAACAAACAATATTATCAATATACCAAATGAATGGCCTTTATCACAAGATGACTTTAATAGATATCTTTTAGATAAGTATGATAATGATTATAATACCATATATAATGGAATTCATCATTATGAAACTATCGAAGTAGAAGATAGTAATGAAACAATTATAGTTCCTGCAGGATTAGAAGTAAGTCAAGATTTTACAACAACTTACTATGATTACTTTATTGGGGGATTAACCACTGCAAACAATATTACCAGACCAGTCACAAATTATGAATATGAAGAAAATCTAGAAAATAAGAAAAGAGAAATATATATACTAAAATTAGAATATTTAAGTGTGGTAATGGATGATATAGATGATTTAATGACATATAAAAAAGGTTCCACCGAGTATGTCGATGAAACCTTAAAAAGAGCCGAAAATATTAGATTATTCCAATAGAAAAAAGTAATAGGGCAAAAAAATACCAGAGTTTTTTTTCCGCTTTTTTTGGAATAAAAAGTCGAATTTCCCTCAGCTATTCTTCCGCTAACTTCTGGAAGTATGATAGTGCATCATCCTCCTCTGAACTAGCAGATGCTACAGCAGAAGTCACAGTTTCCTCTGCCTTACGTGTCTCAAAGTTAGGTTGGAAAGAACCACGAGAGTTGTCCTCTTCAAACACTTCCTCATCTACACGACGAGCAGGTTTTTGTCCTAAAACATAATTAAGACGCTTCTTCAAGTCATCATAAGACTTGAATTGATCAGCAGAAGTGACAGCAGCAAGAGAATACTGCTTCTTCCATAATGCTTCTAGTGCATCATCATCTTCTAAGAGAGGAGATACTTTATCGAACTCTGACTTATCATAGTTCCAATAACCATCCTTCT